>Ga0315268_10000715_pt1 | contig 38588 bp, 35 predicted proteins | sample C1_top_MG_FD_204535 | JGI IMG/M metagenome (GOLD analysis project Ga0315268, IMG submission 204535) | Sediment microbial communities from Yellowstone Lake, YNP, Wyoming, USA - C1_top | ecosystem: Environmental > Aquatic > Freshwater > Lake > Sediment | place: USA: Wyoming | collected 2017-08-01
CGCGCGGCGCAGGCCGGCCGTGCGGGACCGGAGCGCTGCGGCGAAGCCGCATGCGCGAGGACCGCAAGCCGGCCGGCCGTCGGCACTGCGAAAAAGTTTGCGGGATAGGTCAGTGAGCAATCGTGGCTCCCGGGGATTCGCCTTGTACACTGCCGTCGTGCTCAAGTAAGACCCCGAGTGCCGGCGCGAGCGTCGCCCAGTACACGGCCGTCAGTCTGGTCGTCGTCACCATCGTCGCGACCGACGACCAAGCCGCGAGCACTAGCACAGATCTCGTGTTCGACGTAGGAGCCCAAGCCGATCTGACGCCGCCGCTCCTGCCATCGGAGCCCTGGCCATTGAACCTATTCGTGCTACACTCCGTGACAGTCACATCGGCGGTGGTGCCGAGTGAGCGCACAGGTCTACAGCACTGACCGACCGGCCTCTGGCCGCGCTCGCGAGTGGTTTGGAGCGAGGAACTGCCTGGTGGCCAATCCGACTTCGACGACGGTCCTCCTTGTCGATGACAGCCCAACGGTGCGCTCCGTCGTCCAGGTGCACCTGACCGGCCGCAACTTCTCCTACGTCGAGGCGGACAGCGGCGAGCGCGCCCTGCGGCTGTTGCGCCTGATGCCCATCCAGCTGGTCATCGCCGACATCGACATGCCCGGCATGGATGGAATCACCTTCGTGCGGCAGGTGCGCGCTGACCACAACGACAGGCTGCGTCTCGTGCCTATCGTCCTGCTCACCGCTAATCTCGACGCCAAGATGCGCGCGACCGGGCTCGAAGCCGGCGCCAGTGCCTTCCTCAACAAGCCGGTCTCGAGCGCAAAGTTGCGCGAGTGTGTCGACGAGTTGCTCGCCTAGGAGTCGGACGTTGGGGCTACCTCTCGTGTTACTCGTTGACGACAGCGCCGCGGTCATCGAGTTCGAGCGGGCCGCGCTCAGTCGCCACTACGCCATCGCTGTAGCCGCCGACGGGCGCGAGGCCCTCGCCCGGATGGCCGAGCTCACGCCCGCGGCCGTGATCCTCGATCTGTCGATGCCGAAGTTCGACGGCGACCAAGTGCTCGCCGCGATGGCTGCCCGCCCCGAGCTGCAGAGGATCCCCGTGCTGGTCGCTACCTCCGAGCACAGCCGCGGCGCGGCATGCCTCGCCGCCGGGGCGGCCGCCTTCCTGCCAAAACCCCTGCGCGGGGATGAGTTGTTGGCGACGGTGGCGCGCATGATCGCCGAGGCCAACCGCAAGGCGCGCTGCGGCGCGCTCGCCATTCTGACCTTGCGGGCCGGCCCGTTCACACTCGCCATCCCGCTCGCCTGCGTCGAGAGGGTTGCCTTGCAGCCCGCAACCCTGCCGCTGCCCATCGGGCCGACCTACCTTGCTGCCATGGTCGAGATCGAGGGCGAGGCGGTGGGGGTCCTCGACCTCGCCCTTCGGCTCGGCGTCGTCCACGCCGCCCCTGTCGTCGAGCGCAAGCTCGTGGTGGTCGCGCACGACGGCCAGCGCCTCGCACTCTGCGTCGATGACGTGTTCGACCCCGAGGAGATCGAGCCCGAGGCCGTGCAGACGCGGGCCGACTTCGGCGGCGCCGAGTATGGGGTGCTGCGCGAGGCCCTGGTGGCTGTCGTGCGCAGCGAGCGCGGCCTACTGCCGGTCGTGGCTCCCGAGGCCCTGCTGTCGCCGGGACTGTGGCAAAGCGCGGCGGAGGCCGTGGCGCGGGCTGCTCGGCACTCGTCCGTAAGCGAGAGAGAATCGTGAGCGACGAAGTCGAGCTGACAGGCCTGCGCGCCCGCTTGTCCGAGTGGGCGGGCGTGCGTGACGAGCTCGTTGTCACCGAGACGGTGCAGCGCTCGCTTGCCCGGTACACCGCGGACGTCGAAACCCACCTCGCGCACGAGGGCGTCAACGCCAGCGACGCCACCCTCATGCAGGCGCTTGGCGCCGCCGTGACCGTGGGAGAGACCTACTTCTTTCGCCACCCCGAGCAGCTCACAGCGCTCGGTCATCTCATCGCCCAACTCGTCGCCACGGGTCGAACCCGCCTGCGCGCGTGGAGCGCTGGCTGTGCAACAGGCGAGGAGGCCTACTCGCTCGCGGCGTTGCTACGCGGCTCCCTGCCCACCGACCGTCACGTCGAGCTTGAAGTGCTGGGCACCGACCTCGTGGCGCAGCGGATCGAGGTCGCCGAGCGCGCGGTCTATGGCGAACACTCGGTCAGGGTCGCCGGTCCGCTCCTCTTCCCGCTATTCGAGACGGGCGGCGACGAGCAGTACGCCATTGCGCCGCAGTTGCGCGCGCTGACCCGTTTTGCCGTACACAACCTGCTCGAGCCCGCGAGCGAGCCCGGCACCTACGACCTCATCGTCTGTCGCAACGTGCTCGTCTATCTCACTCCTGCCGCCGCCGCGACCGTGGTCGCACGGCTGTCTGAGGCGCTGGCGCCGGGAGGCATCATCGCGTTCGGCAGCGTCGAACTCGAGGCGACTCCCCCTGACCTCGAGCCGGCCGGGCCGCCCGAGTTCGCCATCTTCCGCCGGATGACGCGCGCGCCGAAGCCCGCCGCGCAAGAGCGAGCAACCGCTACGGTCGCAACCCCTTCGGCTCAACTACTGCCGGTGGTCGTCCGCGCCGCGCCGTCGGCTGCTGGTGGCATGGGCGCCGCAGCGGACGGCGGCGCTCCAGTGCACGACTCGATCGCGGTCCACCTGCGCGCGCTCGCGCTCATTGAGGCTGGGCGCCTGCAGGCGGCGGCGGCGCTTCTCGACGAGCTCGTGCGCGGCTCGCCCGCCTACGTTCCAGGCCTGCTCGAGCGGGCCTTGTTGTGGCAGCGCGGTGGCGAGGAGGCATGCGCCGAGGCGCTGATGCGCGAGCTGCTCTTGCGTATGGCGCAACGTGCCGACGACGAGGTCGTCAGCGGCCCAACGCCACTACAGGTCGTCTACTACCGGCGCTCGGCCGAGGCCTTCCTCGCGCGCCGCGCTCGGAGCTGAGCATGGCCATTCACTTTCGCCAGGATGACGAAGTCGCGGCCTTACCGCAGGGGGCGCAGGTATTGCTGGCACGACGGGCCGAGCGGCTGCGGGCGGCGGCGCACACCGAGGCTGAGGACGCACCCTTCTGGGTGGCGCGGTTCGCGCTCGGCAAGGTCGAGTTTGCAATCGAACTCGGCTTGTTGCGCGGCATCGTACCGATTCGCGCCGTGAGCCCCCTCGCGCTCGCGCCGCCCGACGTCGTCGGCGCGGTGCGCTTCCAAGGTGAGATCGTCGCCGTGCTCAGCCTCGCTGCGTTACTCGCCGAGCCTGCATGGGGGCGCGACACGGCCTTCGTGTTGGTGGTCGAGCGTGGTGCGGGGCGCCTGTGCGGCATCGATTGCGAGCAAACGCCGCGCCCGGCGTCATTGCCGAGCAGTCTCGTACAAACCGCGCGCGCCGCCGCCCGCGGCCCGAGCGCCGAGTTCGCACTGCCCGATCGCACGCTGCTGCGCCTGCCCGACCTGCGGCAGTTGCTCGACCAGAGGCGAGGAGGGAGACCCACGTGACCGACGGGGGACTGCCGGACGGCCTGCGGCTCGGTTTTCGTCGCGAAGCCGAGGAACTCGCCGAGCGCATCACCCGCTCGATCCTCGCGCTCGAGAGCGGGGCCGGTGGCGGGGCGCAGGACGAGACCTACAAGCAGCTATTGCGGGCATTGCACACGCTCAAGGGCAGCGCCGCGCTCGTCGGCCTCGCCGACGTGGCAGAAGTCGCCCACGCCATGGAGGATACCGTCCTGCCCCTGCGCGCCGAGCTCTTGGCCATGCCCGCCGCCGTTGCGGATCACCTTCTCGAGGTGCTCGACGCCGTGATGACCGGGATGCGGACGCGCAGCGATGACGACGGCTCTTGCGTGCTCGACACCGCCGCTCTCGTCGCGCGCTTGCGGGCTGTCGAGGTCGCGCCAGCCACCGCGCCAGCCGGGCGCGCACGACCTGCCGCGCGCGAGCCTCCGCCCCCCGCGGCCGCCGCGGCGACACAGGCGACGGACCACAGCCGCTGGCAGGTGAGCGAGCGCCAAGTGCTCACGATCATCGAGCGGCTCGAGCTCTTGCGCGAGGTCGATCTGCGTCTGGCCGAGCGCCGCCGCGACCTGGCGCGAGTCGTCGGCGAGATTCGGGATTTAGCCGACGGCGCTCGACGCGGCAAGCTCTTCGACGCCGCGGCCGTCACGACTCGCCTTGCGCAGGTGAGCTATACGCTCGACGGAGAGGTCCAAGACTTGCACAGCGCCAGCGAAGGCCTCGACGAAGCAGTGCGTGCCGTCAGTACGGTCGGTCTCGCGCAGGTCGTGGAGCCGCTCTACCGGGCAGTGCGCGACCTCGCTCGTACCTGCCACAAGCAGGTGAGCCTGGCGGTGGTCGGCGGTGAGCTCGCGATCGACCGCCGCTTAGCCGAGGCCTTGCGCGGCCCGCTCCTGCACCTCGTGCGCAACGCCGTTGACCATGGCATCGAGACGCCTGAGCTGCGCCAACAAGGCGGCAAGGCGGCCTTAGGCACGGTGACCTTGCGCTTCGAGCAGCAGGGCAATGTCCTGTTCGTCGAGGCCAGCGACGATGGCGCCGGCCTCGACTTCGAGCGCATCCGCGCGGTCGCGCGCGAGCGCGACGTCGTATCCGCAGCCGAGCTCGAAACCTTCGACGAAGCGCAAGTGACGCAGCTCATCTTTCGCGCTGGCTTCTCGACTGCGACACAGGTGACCGAGACGTCCGGCCGCGGTGTCGGCCTCGACGTGGTGCGCACGCAGCTCGAGGCGGTGGATGGTCGCGTCGAAGTGAAGAGCACGCGCGGCCAGGGGAGCCACTTCGCCATCACCGTACCGATGCGCCTCGGAACCTCGCCGGTCTTGATCGTGCGCGTCGCCAACCAGAACTTCGGCGTACCGATCCTCGCGGTCGAGACAGCCCTTGCGCTGCGCGCCGAGCACCTCGTGGCAGCCGGCGCCACCTGGCGCCTGCGCTATCGCGAGCAGGTCGTGCCCGTGCTCGACCTCGGCGTTTTGTGTGGCCTACGGCGCCCGACGCCACCAAAGCCCGGGGCGCAGCTGCTCGTCCTCGCGGCACGTGAGCGCCGCGTGGCCCTACTCGTCGATGCGGTGGTCGCTGATCGTGAGGTTGTGCTGCGACCGCTGCCCGCCGAGCTCGATGGCGAGCCGGCGTTCGTCGGGCTCGCCGCGCTAGCGCAGGGCGGCGTCATCGCTGTGCTGCAACCCGATTGGTTGGTCGACGCGCAACGCCAGCGGCAGGTGCAAGCTCCCCTGCGCGGCCAAGTGCTGGTGGTCGATGACTCGCTTACGGCGCGCGCGCTGCACCGGGCCATCCTCGAGGCCGGTGGCTACGCGGTGCACGCGGTGGCGAGCGCCGAAGAAGCACTCAACGAGATCGCCGCCGAGACGTACGACCTGGTGGTCTGCGATGTGTCTCTAACCGGCATCGATGGCCCCACTTTTGTCAAACGGCTGCGCGCGCAGAGCGCGACCCGCACGCTGCCCGTGATCCTCGCCTCGATGGACGCAACGGCAAACGCTCGCCAGGAGGGCCTCACGGCCGGCGCCGACGCGTACCTCAGTAAGGAGGAGTGTGCGGCTGGACGGCTGTTGGCAGAAGCCGCGGCGGTGCTGACGCAACGGGGGGCCGTGTGAGCGGGCCAATCCGGCTTCTCGTCTGCGACGACTCCGAAACGGCGCGATGCGCCATCACGAGGGCGCTGCCGGCCGACATCGAAGTGGTCGGCGAGGCCACGACCGGCGACGAGGCCGTGCGGCTCGCCGGCGCAGCTCATCCTCACGTCATCACCATGGATGTACAGATGCCGGGCCGCTCCGGGATCGAAGCCACGGCGGCCATCATGGCACAGTCTCCGTCGCGCATCCTGGTTGTCTGCGCCGTCGATCAAGAGCGCGAAATCGATCTGTCGTTTCGGGCCATCGCGGCCGGGGCACTCGAACTCGTCGCCAAGCCGAAAGGCGGCGGCGACCTCGCCGCCTGGGGGCAGCGCCTCGCAGAGACGGTACGCCTGATGTCGGAGGTGCCGGTCGTTACCCGCAAAGCGCATCAGCGCGTTCACAATAGTGTATCGCCAGTCGGTCGCATCGACATCTGGGGCGTCGTGGCATCGACCGGCGGGCCGCCGGCGCTGTCACACCTGCTGGCGAACCTGCCCGCCGACCTGCCGGCGCCAGTCCTGATGGTGCAGCACATCGCGCCCGGCTTCGCCGTCGGGCTGTGCCGCTACCTGTCGTGCAGCTCGCGCCTGGCGGTCGTTTGTGCCGAGGACGGCCGCCCGGCGCTGCCTGGGTACGCGTACCTGCCCCCCGACGGCCACGACCTGCTCATCGATGCCGAAGGGGTCCTGCGCACGCCGCGCAATTGCGGCCCGCATCATCCCAACGGCGACCGCCTACTCACAGCGCTCGCGGACGTCTACGGCCCAAGAGCAGGCGGCGTTGTTCTCACCGGCATGGGGGAGGACGGCGCCCGCGGCCTGTTGGCGATCCGGCACGCCGGCGGTTGTGCTCTGGCGCAGGACGCCGCGTCGAGCATCGTCTTTGGCATGCCGCAAGCTGCGCTGCGCCACGGGGCGGTGGTGGCCAACACGCCGCTCGTCGACATCGCGCCGTCGATGCTCGCAGCGAGCGGCCTGCTGAGCTCAGCGCGGCGTTGACGCGGCGCCCTCAACGCGAAAGCTTTGCACGACCGCGGACACCTGCTTCGTCACCGTCTTGAGGCTCTCGGTGGCCGCCTGCGTCGACTCGATGCGCTTGACCGCCTCGTCCATACTCTTCGAGATCTCGCTCACGGCGGTGAACACCTGGCTGATCCCGGCGTTCTTCTGGCTGACAGCAGCGGCGATCTGGCGCGCCGCCGCCGAGTTCTCGCGCACGATCGACGACAGCTCGCGCAGGCTCTCGCCAGAGGTCTTGACCTGCACGAGACCGGCCTCGATGCGTTGCGTGCCCTTGTCGCTGATGCTCACGACGCCTTGAACAGCGGCGGCGATATCTTCTAGGATCTCGCGCACACGTGCAGTCGCTTGAATGGATTGATCGGCGAGGCTGCGAATCTCGCGGGCGACGATCGAGAACCCTTTGCCGTGCTCGCCCGAGCGCACCGCCTCGATGGCAGCGTTGAGGGCGAGCATGTTGGACTGATCAGCGAGGTCCTTGACCGTCTCTGTGATCGAGCCGATCTGACGGGTCCGCTCGCCGAGGGCAGCGATGCGCTGCGCGATTTCACCGGTTTGGGCGCGGATGTCGGTCAACCCAGTGAGCGTCTGCTCGATCGCAGCCTCGCCGCTCTTGCCGAGACCCTCGGCGCGGTCGGCGAGCTTGAGCACCGCCTCGGCCTTTTGCGCCGCTAGCATCGAGGTTTGCTTGATCTCCTGCGCCGTGACCTGCGTCTCCTGCACGGCCGAGGCCTGGCGGGTGATCGAGGCGGTCTGCTCGACCGCCGCCATCGACAGACTAGCGACCGAGCTGTCGAGGCGCTCGGTCGAGGCGCGCAGAGCGATCGGGATTTCGCGCAGCTTCTCGACCATACGCGCAAAGGTGCCCGCGAGTTGACCGATCTCGTCGCCCGAACGCACGTTGATGGTCTGTGTCAGGTCGCCCTCATCGACGATCTGCGAGGTGACACGGGTCAGCTCGCGAATTGGGCGCACCACCGCGAGCATCACCAGCCCGTAGCCGAGGGCGAGACCGAGCAGACCGATGACGGCGGCCCACGCGATCATCGTTCGGCGCAGGCTCGCCACCTTGGCGTCGATTTCGTCACGATCCATGCCGACGTGCACGACGCCGAGGGCGCCGCCGGCCACGGGCGCTGCCACATCGATGACATGTAGCGTTGCGGCGTTGGCGCGATAGTCGAGTGCGCGTGCGACCTTGACGCGCCGCTGGCCGAGCTCCTCACCGAGCGCGATCGAGTTGATCTTGTCGAGGCCGGCGGGGAAGGTCGGCGAAAAAGTGTGCACACTCGTCGCGCCGTCGCTGTCCAGTGCGTAGATGTACCTTACGCCCGTGATGAGCTTGCTCGAGTCGATCGAGCTCTGCAGCGCCGAGAGGCTGGTGCCCGCGCTCTGCTCGGCGGCGGCCGCGAGGGCTAGCGCGATCGCCTCGCCGTTGGTCTCGTAAGCGTCGCCCATCTCGGCCGCGAGCTGCCGGGTTGCGAGGATGGTGTTCGTGGCGCCGACGACGACGATGACCAGCATCGTGGTGCCGACGAGCTTCGGCAGGAGGCCTACACCGAGCTTGGCAAGAGAGACAGACTGCACGGCGTTCACCTCGCGCGAGAAAGAGAGGGCTTACTTGATGACGGTGCTCGGATCATCGACGGGCTTCCACTTGTCCGTCGCGGCGTAGGTCCACCACACCTTATCGAGCGCTTGGTGGCGGGTCGGCGACAGCTCAGCGGGCACGCCGACGCCGAGATCGAAACGGCCGAGCTTCTCGGCGGCCTCGAAGAAGGACTGACGCGTTAGCTTGGCTCCCGTCTTATCGAGGACGACGAGAAAGGCGCGGGCCGAGATGAATCCCTCGAGCGAGCCAAAGCTATGCGGTTTACCCGGCTTGTAGTTGCCGTCCCCGACGCCAACCGGGGCGCTCGGAGCGTACTTGGCGATGGCGCTGCGGTAGTCACGCACCGCGGGGACGCTCACGTCATCGTAAAACGGTACCACCTGCGTGTTGAGCAAGTTGGCAGTCAACTTCTTGCTGCCCTTCTTCTCCTCGGGCGCAAGCAACGCAAGCATCTGGTCGGCGCCGACGAACGAGACGTTGTCGATGGGCGCCGTGATACCGCTCGTGCGCAGGTCGCGCACCATGCCGGCGCAAGCCTGGTAGGCGCCAACCATAATGATGGCATCGACGGCAGCCGCGGCGAGCACCTTGACCTGCTCGCTGTTGGCCACGTCGAAGAGCTGGCCGCGCGGGTAGGTTGTGTCGGCGGCAATCTGCAGGCTGTGCTCGGCGAGTGCCCGCTTGATGCCGTCGCGGCCGCTCGCGCCGTAGGCGTCGTCCTGCACGAAGATGCCGATCTTCTTGCGGCCCATGGCGACGAAGGCGTCCACCGCCGCCTTGGTCTCCAACCGATACGAGGTGCGCACGTTGAAGACGGCGCGCTCGTACGGCGGCTCGCGCTGGGGTTGCGCGCCGGTGAAGTTGGCGAAGTAGAACAGGCCCTCGTCTTTGTAGTATTTGAGGACCACGGGCAGCGCCTTGACGATGGTGGGCGTGCCGACGCCGCCGAAGAGCGCGAAGACCTTGTCCTTGGTGATGAGCTTGAGCACGGTCGCGGCGGCGCGCTCGGCGTCGTAGCCGTCGTCGGCCGCGATCAAGCGCACCTTGCGGCCGAAGACCCCTTTCTCGTTGGCGAGCGAGAACGCGGCGGTGGCGCCGCGCCACATCTCGACGCCGAGCCCCGCCGAGGGACCACTGAACGCGGCCGACTGGCCGAGCACGACTTCGGTGTCGGTGACGCCGGGGTCAGCGGCGGCGCTGGCGCTCGCACCAGCGCTCACGAGCAATGCGAACAGCAGAGTTGTCGAATGGGGCATGCTATTCCTCCTGGGTCGCGAATAGGCAACACCGAGTGATACGCCGACGCGCGCTGGAATCCAAGAGCATAGAGACGACAAGACGGTAGCCCGCAGAGGTCTCGCCCGCGGCGGTGAGCTCGCTCGCCTCGACGATGGCGTCGGACTCGACGTCCTCGGGATCGGCGTCCGAGGTCACCTGCCCCATCTGGACCATCGGCCCGCGTACGAGGTCTTGCGCGCGTGTGCTCGGCCCCCGGATGCATTCGAGCAGCTCGTCGAAGGAGTCGCGGCGAGCGGGACCGGGCGGATTCTTGAGCCGCTCGTCGTCCACACGGGCAGCGGAGCGGGCGCCGCCGTCGGCAGTGCTTGCGTCTTGCGGAATGTGAAGGCCTGCTCGAGAGCCTCGCGCAGACGCTTGCCCTCGAGGGTCAGCGCGGTCGCGAGGAGTTCACCAAGGTTCATGAGGAGCCCGTCGGGCAATTTGCACTTCCCGCTCCCGCTCCCGGCAGTTTCGTCGTGTGATCCCGGCGGCTCCTCGTCGCGAAGGTGCCTGGTGCGGGTGTGGGTGCGGTGGGCGCGCGAGTGCGAGCGTTGTCAATACGGGGCTGCGGCAACGGCGAGCTGAGGCCCGCGCTGCGCCCGGAGTAGCTTGAGCAGGTTGTGCGTCAAGCAGATGAGACTCCACTCAGCGCTGACGTTGTCGTACCAGCGCGCCAAGAAACGGCGGATGCCTCGGGCCTCTTTGGTCTGACCAAAGACGGGTTCAACGACCGCCTTGCGCTGAGCGTATAGCTGATGATTGACGGGCGCCTGCAGCTTGCTGTGCATGGTCTGCGCGGCCGTATCGGCTTGTGGCGCTCTCGGGCTTTGTTCTTGGCCTTGGCGAGGGTGGCCTGGTGCTGCGCCTTCTCCTTTGCCTCTTGTTCCAGGGCCGCTTTGGCTGCGCGGATCTTGGCGGCCGGCCGTCGCGGCGTGCCAACTCCGCAGGTAGCTCGTCGCCGCGCTTACCCTTGCCATATTCGGCATCCTCCAAGTACAGCGGATCAGACAAGCGGCGCTATTATCTCAGCGCCCTGGGCCCAACGACAGAATGCGCAGCCATTTTCGACATCTTGCATCGGCTCAAGCTCGTCGCCGCCGAGGCTTACCGCGCGACGAAACAGATGCTCGACCGAGTTGCGGCCATGCTGGTCAAGCTCGCCAAGCGACACGAGCAAGCCTGAAAAGGCCGGGAGCGGAATCGGGAGCGGGTGCGGAAAGACCGCAACGAATTTCCCGACGGGCTCCTAGACGATGCCCTGCGCGATCATTGCGTCGGCCACCTTCGTAAAGCCGGCGATGTTGGCGCCCGTCACGTAGTTGGTGAAGTCGCCCTGCTTGCCGTGCTGCACGCAGGCCTTGTGGATGGCCTTCATGATGCCGTGCAGGCGGCGGTCCACTTCTTCGCTCTCCCACGACAGGTGCATGGCGTTCTGCGCCATCTCGAGCCCGCTCGTGGCGACGCCGCCGGCGTTGGCCGCCTTGCCTGGGGCGAAGAGCATCTTGTTCTTAATGAACACCTCGACCGCCTCGGGCGTGCTCGGCATGTTGGCGCCCTCGATGACGGCCTTGCAGCCGTTTTGCACGAGCATCTTGGCGTCCTCGACGTTGAGCTCGTTCTCGCAGGCGGTCGGGAAGGCCACGTCGCACTTGACGGTCCAGGGGCGCTTGCCCTCGACAAACTGCGCCTTCGGATAGGTGTCGACGTAGCGTCGCAGGCTGCCGCGGCGCACGAACACTAAGTCCTTCGTCCAGGCGAGCTTCTCGTCGTTGATGCCGTCCATGTCGACGATGGTGCCATCGTAGTCGGTCATCGCGATGACCTTGCCGCCGAGCTGGTTGACCTTCTCGATGACGTGCAGGCCGACGTTGCCGGCGCCCGAGATGATGACCGTCTTGCCCTTGAAGCCGTCGCCCTTGGCGGCGAGCATCTCTTGCGCGAAGTAGGTGGCGCCGTAGCCGGTGGCCTCGGTGCGCACGAGCGAGCCGCCGAACGAGAGGCCCTTGCCGGTCAAGACGCCGGTCCACTCGTTGTTGAGCTTCTTGTACATGCCGAACAGGTAGCCGATCTCGCGCCCGCCGACGCCGAGGTCACCGGCCGGCACGTCGGTGTCGGGGCCGATGTGGCGGAACAGCTCGCTCATGAAGGCCTGGCAGAAGCGCATCACTTCGTTGTCGCTCTTGCCGCGCACGTCGAAGTCGGAGCCACCCTTGCCGCCGCCTAGGGGCAGGCCGGTCAGGGCGTTCTTGAAGGTCTGCTCGAAGCCGAGGAACTTGAGGATGCCTTGGTTGACGCTCGAGTGAAAGCGCAGGCCGCCTTTGTACGGGCCGATGGCGCTGTTGAACTGGATGCGAAAGCCGCGGTTGACCTGCACTTGGCCCTTGTCGTCGACCCACGGCACGCGAAAGGAGAGGGCGCGCTCGGGCTCGACCAAGCGCTCGAGCACCTTCGACTGGCGATAGACCGGGTTGCTCTCGACGATGGGGTAGATGGACTCGACGACCTCGCGTACGGCCTGGTGGAATTGCGGCTCGACGGGGTTCTTGCTGATGACGTCTGCCATGAAAGCGTCGACTGCTTTGGTGCTCATCTCTCGCTCCTTGTGCGGCCTTCTGCCGACTCGGTCGGCCTGGGCTCGTCGTTTTGAGTTCCGCGCTCGCTTAGCGTAGGGCCAACGCACAACTCAGCAGTTGGCACGTGGGGGGGCATGTAACGCCAAAAGCGGCGTAAGTCGAGCCCCTTAGGTCGGGCAACGCGGCGGGACAGCGAGCCGGCCGAAAAAGCATGGCCTCGGCCTTAGAACGCGCCCGCCGCGAGCGGCACGATGAAGCGGCCTACCTCGCGCGAAAGTGCGCTCGCGCCTGTCGGTGCAGGCGTCACGGTGGCCACGCGATCGAAGTCGCGCGTCAGGTACCAGGCGACGGAGATGCCGATCGGAATACCGAGCGCGATCGAGGTGAGGTAGGAGGCGCGCACGTAGTCTTCGGGACCCCACGCCATGAACAGCGCCGCCGGCCCGGCGAGGCCACCGCACAAGGCGCCGAGATCGAACATGCGCACGCGCGAGCTCGAGATGGCCGAGTCCTTGACGAGATAGGCCGACGCGAGCAGCGCGGCGTCGGCGATGCCGGTGCCGAGCGTGAGGTAGAGGCTGCCGCCCTTCGGTGTCAGAGCGCCGAGCAAGAGCGAGGCCTCGGCGCCCGACCACAGCGCTGCCGAGTTCATGGCGTCGGCCTGGCCGGCCGTGCGCTTGACGTTGCGCGCGAGCAGGATGCCCATCGCCTGGCCGGTCCAGCCTGCGGCGAGCGTGGTCGTGATGTTGCCCGTGGCCGTAAAGTCGCCCTCGACGCCCAAGGTCGCGCCGTTGAGCACCGCCCAAAATAGGCTCGAGTTGAACATCGTCGTCTGGGCGCGGTTGACGCCGTAGGTGTCGACGACGTAGTTCGTGACTACGGCCGAGCCCAAGGTGGTGGCGAGCGTGAGCAGGGCGCCGAGCGAGACGAGCTCGCCGCCATCGAGCAGATCGTGCTCGCTCATGAGGTACGTGAGCGCCAAGCCCTCGTAGAAGCCAAAGGTCGTGGCAAAGAGCAGCGCTTGGGCCTTGTCGGGTCGCTCGCCCGAGGTGGCGCCCGAGCTGGCGCCGACCGGCAGCGGCGCTGACACGGCGAGGCTCACCGTCAGAGCGACGAGCAGAGCGCGGGGCGTCATCCCGGTCACCATGTCGTCGCCACGAGGGGCAGGTAGAGCGAAAGCGATCGGACGGCGGGCAGGGTGGCCTGTCCGGCCGACGTCGCGGCATCGGGTGGAGCCACAGCGGCGCCGGCCCTCGTCAGCGGGTGGGCGGCGAGGGCCACGGCTGCGCCGGCGGCCATGCCGGCGAGCGCCATGAAGGTGAAGCCCTCGTAGTGCTCGGGGCCAATCTCACTCGTCACCGGCCAGAACACGAGCGAGACGAGCTCGGCCGAGAGCCCCCCGAGGAGCATGCCGGCGTCGAGGTACAGCACCTCGGCCGACGTCGGCCGATAGCGTTGGTTGAGCGCCACCCCGGCGGCGAGGCCGACGCTGCTCATGACCAACAGATCGCGCGCCAGGTGGTCGCCGCTGCCGAGATGAAAGGTCGCGCCGCCGAGGATGCCAATGACCGGCGCCCATAGCCCGGTCGAGTTCGCGAGCATGGTCTGACCGACCGAGGCGCGCACGCCGCGCGTCGCGACGGCGGCGGCCAGAGCAGCGACGGGTAGGGCACCAAAGCCGACGAGGGCCAACGTCTCGTCCTCGATCTGATCGTCGAGCGCTAACGAGAGGAGCAGGGACTCGCCCGCGCCCCACAGGGCGGTGCTCTCGATGAAACGGGCCTGGTCGGCCGAGGGATGCGTGGCGGCGGTGAGGCGCCAGGTGCCGAGCAGGAGCCCGGTCGCGAGGCCTGCCGTCAGCCACGCGGCGGGTCGCGGCCGCAGGTCATTCTCGAGCGAGACGTACAGACCGAGGCCGACGCCGTATAGGGTCGCGCCCGAGGTGAGCTCGACGCGCGGCGCAGCTTCGGGGGAGGCCGCTTGGGCTTGCGCGGCGAGGGCGAGCACGAGTGCGGCGAGGAGCCTCAGGCGCATGCGCCGAGACTACCCTTCGCGTTCGTCGCGGGCAACCGGGGCCTTTGGGCCGGAATGTTTGGGTTGGCATCCGCACGGAGTCGATGAAGGTCAGTTCGAGTGTTTTCGTTCTGAGCCATAGGTGCCGAGCTGCGCCCTTGCAGATCGAACATTTGACTATAGTCTTACAAGGCCCTGCGCTGAGCCATGGTCTTCGTCGCTCGCGCGCTGGCCGATCCCATCGGCTTCCTTGGCGATCTGACGCCACCGCTCATTTTGGATGAGATTCAACACGCCTCGGAGCTGTTGAGCTACGTGAAGACTGCGATCGACGAGGACCGCCGGCCGGGTCGCTACTTCCTGACGGGCTCGCAAAGCCTCGCCCTGATGCACGGCGTCAGTCAGTCCTTGGCTGGACGCGTGGCCGTGCTCACGCTATTGCCGTTCGGCTTGGAGGAACTCTGGGGCGGTCGTGTCCAGAGTATCGATGCGCTGCTCGCCCGCCTGTTTGCTGCACCGGGGACCCATGTGAGCAAGCGGCAAGGGGGCCGGCCGAACCTCGGCGACTGGTTGCTGCGGGGCGCTTATCCGGAGCCTCGCGCTCACCCGCGAGTCGATCGGGAGTTGTGGTGCTCGAGCTACATCCAGACCTATCTCGAGCGCGATGTCCGCGCCTTGCTGAATGTGGGCGATCTCAACGCCTTCGATCGTTTCTTGCGATTGTGCGCGGCGCGCACGACGCAGATCCTGAACCTCGCTGACCTCGCGCGTGACACCGGCGTTTCGATGCCGACGGCGCGCCGCTGGCTGTCAGTGCTCGAGGCGAGTCACGAGGTGTTTCTTCTGCCGCCATACTTTGCCAACTACGGCAAGCGGCTCATCAAGGCACCCAAGTTGTACTTCCTGGATACGGCACTTGCTGCCTATCTCATGGGCATCCGCACGCTCGACGGCGTGCTGCAAGGACCCGCGGCCGGGCCCTTGTTCGAGACGGCTGTCGTCACCGCGTTTCGCAAGGCGTTCTGTCATCGCGGCCTGTCGCCATCGATGTACTATTGGCGCTCGAGCGATGGGCTCGAGATCGACTTGTTGGTCGAGCGCGATCAGCGACTCTATCCGGTTGAGATCAAGAGCACGGCGACCGTTACCCCTGGGCATGCGGCGTCATTGCGCAAGTGGCTCGATCTGAGCGGCGCCGGGGATGCGGGGCGCGGCATCATCGCCGCGAAGGTCGACGCGCCGCTCGCGGTCGCACCGGGCATTCGGGCGGTGCCCTGGGACTCGATCTAGCGGACGCGGTCGGCGCGCTACTTCGGCGTCGGCGCGGCCGGCGTTGCGGGGGCCGCGCCGCTCGGCGCTGCCGTCGCTGCGGGCGCGGGCTTTGGCGTCTCTTTGCTCGCATCTTTGGCGCCAGCCTTCGCGGCCGGTGCCTCGTCCTCGGCAGCGGCGCTCTCGCGCGCCTTGAGCATGGCCTCGGCGCCTTGCGGCTTCGACGCGCCGAGCCATGACAGCAGGTAGATGGCCGCGACGATCGCGACGAGCGCGATTGCGGCCCACATGAGGTAGTTGCGACGGTTCTCGCGCTGCATGTTCGCGAGCACGTATCGGGTGTCGTACTTCTCGTCTTTGGGTGGCGCGTCGGTGAATCCGAAGCTTTCGTTTTGGTCCTGTGTGTCGTTGGGGTCGTCAGACATATCGTCCTCCTCGAGTTGCGCGGCGCTTACCATAGCGCAGAGCGCTGCTACGAAAAAGGGGTAGCCGTTCCACCGCCGCGCCGGCTGTGGCATGGTGCCAACCCATGAACATCTCAGCCCGCGGCCTAAGCGTACCCCCGTCGCCCATTCGCAAGCTCGTGCCCTATGCCGAGAGGGCCAAGGCGAGCGGCGTCACCATTCATCACCTCAACATCGGCCAGCCCGATGTCGAGACGCCGCGCAGCTTCTTTACGGCCGTTGGCGAGTTCTCCGACAAAGTGCTCGCCTATGGGCATTCGGCGGGCTTGGCGCCCTTGCGCACGGCGATGGCGGAGTACTACCAGCGGCTCGGCTACGACGTGCAGCCCGCGCACGTGACCGTCACGACAGGCGGCAGCGAGGCCATCTTGTTCGCCATGAGCGCCATCTGCGACGCTGGTGACGAGCTCATCTGCTTTGAGCCATTTTATACTAACTATAACGGCTACGCCGCGCAGGCGTGTGTGACCCTGCGACCCGTGCTCTGCCACTTGGCCGACGGCTACCATTTGCCGCCGCGCGCCGATATCGAGGCGGCGATTACGCCACGCACCCGTGGCATCCTCGTCTGCTCGCCCAACAATCCGACCGGCACGGTCTATCGCGCCGACGAGATGCGCTTGCTCGCGGACATCGCGAAGGAGCGCAACCTCTACCTCGTAGCCGACGAGGTCTATCGCGAGTTCGTCTACGGCGAGGTGCCGCACACGAGCGTGCTCGGCTTGCGCGACATCGACGACCGGGTCATTCTGCTCGACTCGCTCTCGAAGCGCTACAGCGTCTGCGGCGCGCGCATCGGCTCGGTCGTAACGCGCAACGAGGAGCTCGGACGCGTCTTTCTGCACCTCGGTCAGGCGCGGCTCTGCTCGCCGTCGCTCGAGCAGTATGGAGCGCTCGGGCTCGTTAGCCTCGGCGCGGACTACTTCCGCGTCGTGCAGGCCGAGTATCATCGTCGTCGCGATGCCGTGATGGCGGGCCTAAGAGACATCCCGGGCGTCGAGGCGCACACGCCCGAAGGCGCCTTCTACGTGATGGCGAAGGTGCCGGTGCGTGATGCCGGGGCGTTCGCGACCTGGCTGCTCACCGACTTCCGCCTCGATGGCGAGACGGTCATGGTGGCCCCGGGTGATGGCTTCTACGCCACGGCCGGACGCGGCAAGGACGAGATCCGCATTGCCTATGTGCTCGAGGTCGAGCGCCTCCATCGAGCCACGCGCTGCTTGCAGGCCGCGTTGGCAGCGTATCCCGGGCGGACGCGCTAGCTGTCGATCGCGAGAGCCGATGAGGTGCCAAGGTCGGTGTGCATGACGCGCCGAGCGGCCGCCGATCGTGATCGTTCGCTAGCCGAGCGCGAAGCTCTGCTTGGCCATTTCGGCGAGGCGCTCGCCGATGGCGAGTGACGCCGTCGCGGCGGGCGATGGAGCGTTGAGCACGTGCAACATATGTGCGCTCTCTAAGATGCAGAAGTCGTCGAGCAGCTTTCCTGTCGGGTCGAGCGCTTGCGCGCGTACACCGGCGCCGCCCGGTCCGAGCGCGGCGGCGGCCACCTCGGGCACGAGCGTTTGCAGGGCACGCACGAAGGCGGCCTTCGAGACCGAGCGATACAGCTCACCGAGGCCGGTGCGCCAGTAGTGAGCGCCGAGCCGCCAGGCGCCGCCGTAGCTCAAGATCGAGGCCGCGTCACGCAGCGAGAACGAGCCCTTGCGATAGCCCTCGCGCCGCCAAGCGAGCACGGCGTTCGGCCCGGCCTCGACCTCGCCCGTGATGCGGCGGGTGAAGTGCACGCCGAGAAAGGGTAGGGCAGGGTCGGGCACCGGGTAAATGAGGGCGCGCACGAGATCGCGGGCTTCTGGCACGAGCGAGTAATACTCGCCCCGAAAGGGGACGATGCGCACGCCGGGCTCGGTGCCACAGAGGCGCGCCACGCGGTCGGCCTGCAGGCCCGCGCAGTTGATGATGGCTCGTGCGCGCTCGGCGCCGGCCGTGGTCTCTAAGGCGAGCTCGCCGTCGGTCGTGCGCGCGACGGCAAGGACGCGGGCGCCCGTCACGACGCGACCGCCACGCTTGTACACCTCGGCCGCCATGGCCTCGGTGACGCGCCGGTAGTCGACGACGCCGGTCTCCGGGACGAACAGGCCCGCGGTCGCGCGCACGTGCGGCTCGCGCTCGCGCATCTCTGCCGCCGACAAGCGCGCAAGGCCGAGCAGGCCATTGGCGATACCGCGTTGCATAAGCTCGTCGAGGCGCGTCACATCACGCGGAGCGCTCGCGACCACGACCTTGCCACACACCTCGTGCGCGATGTCGTGCTCGGCGCAAAAGCGCAACAAGAGCTCACGTCCGCGTCGGCAGAGCGCTGCTTTCTGACTGCCCGGTCGGTAGTACAGCGCCGAGTGGATGACGCCGCTGTTGTTGCCGGTCTGATGGGCGGCGAGGCGCGGCTCGGCCTCGAGCACGACCACGTGCGCCTTGGACTCGTTCGTGAGAGCGAGCGCCGTCGCCACTCCGACGATGCCGCCGCCGATGATGGCGATGTCTGCTCTGGCGCTCATGGCCGCCAACATTGCGACCAAGTCGTTCGGCTGTCCAGACGGACCGGGCCGCGACCATCCGCCGGTGACGGAGCATCGGGACCCAGACGGTCGACGGGTGCAGGGCGAGCAGGGCGCGAACAGGGCGCTCGCTCGCGAGGCGACGGCCGTGCTACACTCGATCCCCCATGTCGGCTCGCATCGTCAAAGTCCTCATCGACGGCCAGTCCGAGCACCTCGTGCCGGTCGGCACGACCGTGATGGCCATCCTCGGCCGCACCGACAGCGCCGGCAACCCCATCCTCGGCGCGGTGCTCAATAATCGCCTGGTGTCGCTCTCGACACCCATCCGCGGCGTCTCGCACCTGCGACCGGTCATCGCGCACGGCCGCGAGGGCATGCCCATCTACCGCCGCTCGATCTCGATCGTGCTCGCGCAAGCGGCGCGTGAGATCGCTGCGCACGGCCGCTTGCGCATCGGCCAGTCGCTCGGCGACGGCTACTTCTTCGAGTGGATAGGGGAGCCGGCGCTCACGCCGCAGGGCGTGCGCGCCATCGAAGAACGCATGCGCCTCATCGTGCAGCAGGACCGCCCCTTCGAAGAGGAGCAGATCGACGTCAACGAAGCGATCGCCCTCTTCGAGCAGGAAGGGGCGCTCGAGCGCGTGCGCTTGCTCAAGACGCTGCGGTTCGCGGTCGTGCCGGTGGTGTCGATCGGCGGCATGCATGTGCTCTTGCACGGCCCGGTGGCGCCCGCGGCGGGCGGCCTCGATCGCTGGGAGCTGTCACAATACAACGGTGGCCTCATCCTCACCTTCCCGGGGCTAGAGCCGCGCAAGCGCGAGGTGAGCGACACGCCGCACCTCTTCGCCGTCTACCGCGACACACGGCGCTGGAACGAGATTATCGGCGTCGCGGATGTCGGCCAGTTCAACGAGCTGTGCATCAGCGGCGGCGTCGGCGAAGTCGTCAAGGTCGCCGAGGCGCTGCACGAAAAGCGCATCGCCGAGATCGCCGACGCTATCCACGCGAAGTCGAGCGCTCGCGTCGTGCTTGTGGCCGGACCGTCCTCGAGCGGCAAGACCACGTTCACCAAGCGCCTCGCCGTGCAGGTCCGCGTCAATGGCGTGCGGCCAGTCTCGCTCTCGCTCGACGACTACTACGTCGATCGCGACAACACCCCGCTCGATGCAGAAGGCAAGTGGGACTTCGAGGCGCTCGAGGCCATCGACCTCGCGCTGCTCAACGAGCACTTGGAACAGCTCCTGCGCGGCAAACGCGTCGAGACACCGCGCTTCGACTTCGCCGCCGGCACGCGCATGCCGCGCGACCGCTGGCAGTCATTGCAGCTTGGCCAAGGCGATGTGCTGCTCATCGAGGGCATCCACGGCCTCAACGAGAAGCTCACCCCGGCGGTCGCGAGTGACCAGAAGTTTCGCTGCTACGTGAGCGCCCTGACGCAACTGACGGTCGACGATCACGAGCGCGTTTTCACCTCCGACTCGCGTCTGTTGCGCCGCATCGTGCGCGACCGCCTATTTCGTGGCTACCACGCCCAGAACACGCTCGATCGCTGGCCCTCGGTACGGCGCGGCGAGCAGCGACACATCTTTCCATTCCAAGAGCAGGCCGAGGCGATCTTCAACAGCGCCCTCGTTTACGAGCCCGCCGTGCTCAAGACCTACGCCGAGCGCTTCTTGCTCGAGGTGCCGACCGATTCGCCCGCCTTTGTCGAGGCTGATCGGCTCCTGCACTTCTTGTCGCTGTTCGTGCCGGTGTTCTCCGAAGAGGTGCCGCAGACGAGCATCCTGCGTGAGTTCGTCGGTGGGAGCAGCTTCGCCTATTGAGTCCGGGCCGCGCGTGGCCGTATTTAGGGGGATTATGGACAAGAGATTTAGCTCGGCAGCGGAGGCCATCAAGGACATCGAGGACGGCATGACCCTCGCGGTCGGCGGCTTTGGCCTGTGTGGCAATCCCGAGAACCTCATCCGCGCATTGCAGAAAAAGGGCGTGCGCAACCTCACCCTCATCAGCAACAACTGCGGCGTCGACGACAAGGGGCTCGGTCTGTTGCTCGGCGGCGGGCAGGTGCGCAAGATCATCGCCTCGTACGTCGGTGAGAACAAGAACTTCGAGCGCCAGGCCTTAGCCGGCACGCTCGAGGTTGAGCTCTGTCCGCAGGGCACGCTCGCTGAGCGCCTGCGCGCGGGCGGCGCCGGCATCGCGGGCTTTTACACGCCGACTGGTTTTGGCACCGAGCTTGCGCGCGGCAAAGAGACGCGCGAGCTCGACGGCCGCATGGTGGTGCTCGAGCGCCCACTCAAAGCCGACTTCGCGCTCGTCAAAGCGTGGCGCGCCGATCCGTGGGGCAACCTCGTGTATCGCAAGACGGCGCGCAACTTCAATCCGCTCGTCGCGACCTGCGCCACGACGTGTATCGCCGAGGTCGAGCAGGTCGTGCCGCTCGGCGAGCTCTTGCCCGATGCCGTGCACACGCCCGGCATCTACGTGCAGCGTGTCCTTCAAGGCGTCGAGTACGAAAAGCCGATCGAGCAGCGCACCGTGCGCGCGCGAGCGGGGAAGTGAGGTGGCGCGATGGCTTTGACTCGTGAACAGATGGCCATGCGCGCCGCGCAGCAGCTGCGCGATGGCATGTACGTCAATCTCGGTATCGGTATGCCGACCTTGGTGGCGAACTACATCCCGGCTGGCGTCGACGTCGTGTTGCAGGCCGAGAACGGCATGCTCGGCGTCGGGCCGTTTCCGCTCGCGGGCGACGAGGACGCCGATCTCATCAACGCCGGCAAGCAGACGGTCTCCGAGATCAAGGGCTGCGCCTATTTCTCCTCGGCCGATTCGTTCGCCATGATCCGCGGTGGCAAGATCGATATGTGCTTCTTGGGCGCGATGCAGGTCTCGGAGGGCGGCGACATCGCCAACTGGACCATCCCGGGCAAGATGATGAAGGGCCCCGGGGGCGCCATGGATCTCGTGGCCGGCGCGCGCCGCGTCGTCGTGTTGATGGAGCACAGCGCCAAGGACGGGGCGCCCAAGATCTTGCGCAAGTGCGCCTTGCCGATGACCGGTGTTGGCGTCGTCAGCCAAATCATCACCGACCTGTGTCTCATCGACGTGACTCGCGCGGGCCTCGTGCTGCGCGAGCTCGCGCCGGGCGTCACGCGCGAGCAGGTGCAAGCGGCGAGCGAACCGAAGCTCATTGTCGAGGGCGATGTACGGACGATGAGCGGGCTCGTGGGCTAGGACGCATTGAGCCCGCCGTGTGCCCCGAGGGGGGCATTCGGTGGCGCTGCGCAACTCATTTCATGATGCGACGATAACGTACGAGAGATTCGAGGAGCTTTCTAGCCATGCGCATTCACGACTCCGAGCTCGCCGCCGCATACGCCACACTCAGCCAACGCCTCGCGGCCGAGCCAGGCCTCGTCGTCGAGGGCGACGCCCTGCTCGATCTGCTCGCCGCGGTCGGCGACCGCTGGTTCGCCTGGCAGGGCAGTGTGCGGCGCGAGCTCGCGGCGGCCAAATCGACTGCCGAGCAGATCGCGATCGTGCAGCGGGGTATGAGTGGGCGCGAGAAGCAGGACCTCGCGACCATCCTCGACGAGGGCACGCTCCCGCTTTCAGCGGCGGCGCGGGCCTTGCTGTGCGAGATCATCGGTCGACCTACGCCGCAGCCTGCGCCGATGCCCTATCGCCCACCGACGCCGGCGAGCAACGCTGTGCTGCAGGTCGCGCTCGACATGAAGGATGGCGTGCGCGGCACGGCGACGCCCGGCGTTTGCATTGAGGCCGTCAATCTGACGACGGCGCCCGGCGGACGCGTGCACACCGATGAGACCTTCACTCTCGGCACGGCCGACGCGAGCGGCAAGTTCGTAGGGGGGCGCAGCGGAGCCCTCGCGGATCTGCAGGAGGGGGATATTTTGCGCCTGCGTGCCCGCGACGCGGCAGGCAAGACCTCGGACTGGGTGACGGTTCAGGCCCACGGCCTCGCTGCGCGCGACACGCGCAACGCCGTGCTCTCCTTGCCTCGTATCGCGCTCGTCGCCGACGGCGCGGGTACGGTCGAGGTCGCGAACCTCAACGAGGGTCGTCAAATCTCCGAGCCCGGCGCGACGCTCGAGTTCGTCAACCGTCGCAGCGGCGCCAAGACCCGATTGACGCTCAACGACGAGGGGACGTTCGCGGCGGGCGGCAAGCTCGTCGGTGAGCCGGGTGACGTGTTCTCCGTGGCCGTCTCGGACGGTTACCACAACCTCGACTTCGCGACTCTCGAAGGCCAGCTCACCGTGCCGAAGGCGCACGGCGGTGGAGGCGCCGGGGACATCGATCTGCCCGATCCCGCGTTGCACAACAAGCAGCTGAGCAAGGAGGGCAAGCCGCTCTTCGAAAGCAAGCGCTTTTGCGGCGAGCTCTTTGTGGACGGCGTCTCGTGTGAAGACCCCGTGCAAGGGCAGATCGGCGACTGTTATTTCCCGGCGGCTATGGCGGCGTTGGCCAAGCAGCGACCGGACCTCATTGAAAAGATGATCAAGGCCAACTCGCGCGGCACGTATAGCGTCACCTTCAAGGACTACGACCCACGTACGCGCAGCTATCGTGACGTCGAGGTTGAGGTCGACGGCGACTTGTACGTGCGGCCGTATGGCGGACCACTTTATGGCGCAAGCAACGGCGCGCGCTCGCCTGACAAGATGGAGCTGTGGTTTCCGCTCATCGAAAAGGCCTTCGCCAAGTGGAAGGGATCCTACGACGCGATTGGCAGTGGTGGCGCGGCTGGCGAAGTGTTCGAGGCGTGTGCGGGTTGGCGTGCGCGCTACGTGACGATCAGTGAGAATCGGGCCGACGACGTCTGGCGTGCGCTCATGGCGGCGCTGGACGCAAAGCTGCCCGTCGCTATGGGCACGCACGGCGAAGATGAAGGGGGTCGCTACCACAACAGCGGCGTCTACCCCGACCACGCCTATTCGGTGCTCGACTGCAAAGTCGAAGGGGGTCAGCGCCTCGTGCAGCTGCGCAATCCATGGGGCGAGTCGGAGCCTACCGGCGACGGCAGCAACGACGGCGTCTTTTGGATGGACATCGAGAAGGTCTGCCACCTCTACAGCAGCTTCTACTCCGTGAGCGTCTAGCGTCGGCGCGCCGGCGGCCCGCCCGAGGACTTCGCATATGGCACTTCCCCCGGAACCGCTCCGCGAGCTGATGGCGCAGGCCACCCGCATCGTGATGGCCCGCGTCGTCGAAGTCATCGCTACGGGGCACAAGCCCGCGCGGCCGTCGAGCGCCGCCACTTTGCCCAAGGGCGCCACCGACGTTGGCTATGTCTCGGCCGAGCAACGCCTGCGGCTCGCTGTCGAGCGCGACCTCGTGGGCAGTGGAGCGCGAGAGCTCGTGGTCACCAAGCCCGAGGGCCCTTACGTTCTTCGGGTCGGGGCCGCTGGGCCCTTCTTTCTCGAGGCCGAGCGCATCCTCGGACGCTACGGCCCAGATACGCACCCGCTCGCCGCCATCGAGCATGCCCTGCACGCCGGGCAAAAGTAGAGGCGCCTGCCTCGGGCGGCGCTAGGCCTCCGCGACGGGCACTTCGAGCACGGCGTCGAAGAACAGATCGTCGGGCAAATAACAGGCGCGCATCAGGTGCTCGATGGTGTCGGGCATGTACTTGACCCACAGCTTGAGCGGCACGTCGGTGATCTCGGGGATGTCGGGGCCGAGGCACAGGCCGAGGATGTAGTCCATCAGGTGGCGCACGTTCGTCGACAAGTGCCCCTGGTAGTCGGGGTGCGCGCGCTGGGAGAGCACGCGCTCCTCGTGCATGCAGCGGCCGAGCTCCGACTCCAAATACTCCTGAAAGTTGGCGACAATGATCTCGACGAGCACCCGATCGTCGCCTTGCTCGACGAACTCGAGGTACTCGTTGCGCAACGTCGCCGGATCGAAGCCGCGAAACTCGAGCACGCGCCGATAGGGACCGCTCGGCGGAAAGGCCGCGAGCAGGTCGCGCGGCACGGTGTAGGCGATGCGTAGGTTGACGGCCTTGTAATTGCCGGTGTGGCGCTCCTCTTCGAGCACCTCGCAGACGCCCGTGGCCTTCAAGGCCGCGAGCAGGCGCGGGTAGTCGGCGTCCTCGACGATGAGCTTGGCCCCGACGACATCGGGGATGGCGAGCACCGGCAGCCCGGCCTGAATCGTGCCGCGCTTGATGCTCTTGATGACCCGACGCTCGGCGTGGCGAAATTCGTCGGCCATCTGCTCGGGCGAGCTGACGAGTTGGTTCTTGGCGATACCCATGCTGCGCGCGCGTTCTTCGGCGAGCGCGTCGGCGTTGATGCGAATGCGCGACAGCATGAAGTCGACGATGCGACGGCTGCCCTTCTCGGCGATGCGGCGAAAGTGCTTGATGCGCGAGCAAGCGACAAAGCGCGGCGGGCCGTCGTGGTTGAGCACGTAGTAGGAGCCGTCGAGCGGGGTCTCGCGGTAGAAGTCCTCGGGGAAGCGTCGATATCGGTCGCACATCTCGGCGATGCGGGCGTTCGAGTAGGTCGGGTGGTCGACCACGAAGTCCTTGAGCTCGCCCTTGGTGCGGGCGATGATCTGCGGCGCTTCGCTGCCGTGCAGTTGGCGCAAGAGCTGGCGCACGAGCGCGTCCACCCAGACGCGGCTCATGTAGGAGTTGAAGTTGACGATCTTCTTGATCTGCCGCACGTCACCCGGCTGCGCTTGGTTCACCATCCAGCGGGAGATGATCTCCGCCAGGGTGACGCGATGGGTGAAGCTCTCGAGGTAGAGCATGGCGCGGGCTACTTGCCATGCGCGCCGTCGCCTGTAAAGGCTCGGTGCGGCAGGCTCGGTGCGACGCCCGAATGCAGCCGCCTCGCTGCCCGTTGTCGCCTGGCGTCAAGGCTTCAGCGGTAGAACAGCGTCCAGATCGCGTCGCGTTCGGGTTCGTAGCTTTGCCAGATCTTGGCGGCACCGCACGCGCCCCGGCTGTCGCGCACGTTCGTGTCTTGGCCGGGCACGGGCTCGAGGTGGCAAAGCCCGGCGAGGTCGCTTTGTGCGGTGATGATGGGACTGAGGCGCGCGGCCACGAATGGGTTGCTGGCCGCACCGAGGGTCCGGTCGGGCGTGACTGTTCGGCGCACGAGCACACGGGTGAGGGCGTCTTTGATGAAGACGAACAGGTACGACCGCGAGGCGTCGTTGGCCGTTACGAACGTGGTCTCATGCAGCGCCTGCGCGTCGAGCGCCGCCGCCCCCGCTCGATGGAGCATGGGTACGAGGTTGCTCTCGAGGAGCGCCTCGCGCAGGCGCTGCGGCTCGCTCGCCGCGAACGATTCGATGCGGAGCTGACTCGAGTCCGCGTGCGCCGCGGCGGCGAGCGCGCTCTGCACAGCGGCGCGTGTTGAGCCGAGCTCGATGCGGGCGAGCACCGCGCCGGGCAGGGCGTGGGCCGAAGCGGCGACGAAGCAGGTCAAGAGGGCGGCGAGCACGGGCGCCGGCGCCACCGTCGCGTGTCCAAGAGCAGGGCGGTCTCTGTGCCGAGTCATGCGGACCCCGCTAGCGATACCGCTGCACGAAGAGTTTGGCGAGCTCTTCGGCGAGCGCGGCGCGCTTGTCGTCGTAGCCGGTTACCTCCTCCTGCTGCGCTAGACGTCCGCTCGCCACGTCATAGCGGTAGAGCGTCGCCGTTAGGGTGTTGCCGCTGCGCCGCACTCGGCCGGCGATGACCTGATCGACTTTGTGTGTGCGACCACGCTCGAGGGCGAGCGCGCTCAGATCGCCGCTCGCGGCAACGGGCGCGTCGTCGCCAGGCGCGAGCTCTCCAAGGTGGGCGGCGCCGAGCTCGCGCACGACCGCATCCCGCACGAGCGTCGCACTGTCGCGTAGGTCTCGCTCCGCGGCCGGAAGCAGCACGGCAAACGAAGAGTCGGTCACGCGCCCGCCGATCTTGCCGAGCGCGCCTTCGGCTTCGAGGGCCACCTCGGTCGCGGTGTCGGTATTCTTGATCTCCCACAGCAGCAGGCGGGCCGGCTTGTAGCCGAGCGCCCCGAGCCCCTGCACGGCCGCGCGGCGCACGAGCGGGTTGTCGTCGCGCCGCGCGCGCTCGACGAGGGCGGCAGGGATGCGCGGATCGCGCAAGCCTCCGAGCACTCGAAGGGCACTCGCGCGCACCCGGTAGTTCGTGTCGGTCAGCGCCGCGAGCAAGAAGTCGATTGCCTCGGCCTCCGACCACGTGCGCAGCACGCTCTCTGCCGCGCGCATGACCTCGGCGTTTTCGTCGCCCGTGCGTTGGATGAGGGCGCTGTAGACACGCGCGCCGGCGTAGTGGCCGAGCGCCTCGACGGCCGCGAGCCGCACGCGCGGGCTTGGGTCGGCGGCGAGGCGCACGAGGTCGTCGATCCCCCAAGCGAAGTCGCCCTTGCCGAGCTCGATGGCCGCGGCGACGCGCACCTCCTCGGGGGGATTGCCGCGCACCGTGCGGCTAATCTTCTCATACTGGCCGTGGTAGCCCCACGAGTGAACATCGTCCGCCGTCACGGCGCAGGCCGAGACGAATAGGATGAGCGCCGTAAGACTCGCGTGTTTCATAGTTGCTTCTCCTCGATGTGCATGCTGCCTCGTGCGCCACTCTTGCCGATTGGGCCGGCCTTGGCGCTGCATGACGCTGCGCTGCCGCTGCTGCCCGCCTCACCGGCCTTGCCGGTCTTGCCAGCGCGTCCGTTGTTGCCGCTTGGCCCGGCCGCGCCGCCTGCACCGCCATTGCCAGCCGCGCCAGCGCCACCTGCGCTCCCGGCGCTGCCTGCCCCGCCGCGTGCGCCGTCGGCTCCGGGCGGCGCACCACGCCCCGGCTCCCCGGCAATGCTCTCGAACGTGAGCGCCCGTTGCGCCGTGCGCACGAACTCGGGCGGCCCATCGAACACTACGGCGATGTCGCCGCCGTCGCCGCCGCGTCCGCCCGCGCCGCCGCCACCGCCACAGCCGTCGGCCCCGCCGTTGCCGCCCTGGCTGCCGTCACCGCCATCGCCACCGTTGCCCCCATCGGCCCCCGAACCGAAGGTGCCGCCATCGCCGCCCTTGCCGCCATCGCCGCCTTTACCACCGTCGCCGCCGCTGCCGCCCTTGCCGCCGTCACCGCCGCGACCACCGCTACCGCCATCACCGCCGCGTCCACCGGCTGACGCGATGTGGAACGCCTCGCCCTGGTGGAAGATGTAGTTGCGCATCTGGCCTTCGATCTCTTGGCCGCCCGCGCCGCGCCGCCACTGCCGCACGTCGACGTAGACGAGCGTCTCTTGCGCGTAGAACTTGCTGAACACGGGCCGCACACGCACCGACAAGCGCGGGCCGTCGTCGCCCCGGCCGCCGTCGTGGCCGGCTTCGCCAGGCTCGCCCGCCGAGCCGTGGCCGGCCTTGGCACCGCTACCGCCGTCGCCGCCGTCCTTGCCCTTAGCGGCGCTCGTGCTCGCCGCCGCGGCGCTGCCGTCTTCGCCGTCGCCGCCCTTGCCGCCGTCACCGCCGTTGCCGCCGTCGACGCCCGGCTTGCTCGCGTTCTTGCCGTCCTTGCCGTTGCCGCCCTTTTTGCCGCTGTCGCCCTTCTTGCCGTCCTCGCCGTCGAGGGACGACGAGTGGCTGGAGCTGCCGAAGCTGCGCCCTGCGCTGCTTGGCGCCGGCGATGTGCCCTGCATGCGATAGGGGCGATAGAGCGCGCTTGCGTACAGCGGCGTCAGGACGAACTCGCCTTGCACGTCGCCGCGTCGTGCCGTCACGCGATAGCCGTCGTCGAGGGCGCAGAGCACATCGAGGCTCGGCGTCAGACGCCGGTCGGCCGCGAGGCGGCCACAATTGGTCGCGAAGGCGAGCAGGGCCGTGGCCACCTTGCGTCCACGCCAGGCCGGGCCGCTGCGCGTGTCATGCAGGTCGTCGCGATAGGTGACGTTGTCGTCGGCGTCGAGCAGGATGACGGTGTCGAGCACCGGCAGGTCTTCGTCGTCGACGACCACCCCGATCTGGCCGTCGCCCGCTCGGCCGGCGCGCATGGCGCGATTCTCGAACAGCGCGATGGCTTTTTGGGGCCCAAGCTCGGTGATGGGGTCGAGCGTGCGCACGACGGCGCCCGAGAAGTTGCGCGGCGCCGGCAGCTCGGGCGCGGCGTAGCCGACGCCACAGGCACCGAGTCCAGACGTGATCCCGACTAGGGCCAGAGTGGCGAGGGCGGTATGCCACTGCGCGATGCTCATGGCGAAGGCTCCACGAGCCTGCCCGAGCCTTCGAGGCGCTGCAGCAGATCAGGCCCGCCGGTCGCATTCGATAGCTTGCCGAGCAGGAGCGCCACGCGGGCGTCGCCTTCGCCAAGCAGCGCTGCAAGGGCGGCCTCGCGGGCCTCGGGGCGATACACCGCGTGTCGCGACAGCGCCCACGAGGCGAGCAGCCGCTGCGCCGGATCGCTCGACGTGACGAGGCGCTGCGCGAGCGGCGTAAACAGGGTCGCGAGCTCGGCGCGGTCACCGAGTACGCCTGAGCCCCACGCGAGAAGCAGGCCAAAAGCCGGATCCGGGTCGGTGTTGGCCCGCGTGGGCGCCGGGCCGGCTGGTCTTTGGCCGGCGAGCGTTGGGCTAGCGAGTGTTTGGCCAGCGAGCGTGACGGCGCGGCGCAACGTGACCTCGTTGCGCTCGAAGGCCGCGAGGCGCTGCGACTTGTCGAGCTCGACCGCGCGCACGACATCAAGCAGGGCCGCATAGAGCGCGCCTTGGTCGTGCCCCGCTGCCGGGTCATTGAGGAGCCGGTCGAGCAGCCCGACGCTCGCGGCTAGGGTGCCCGTGTTCTCGTGTAGCAGGTAGTACGTGTCCGACAAGCTCGCGGCTGTTCGCCCGGCGTACGTCGCGAGCAGCGCGACGATGCGTCCCTGCCATTGTGGATCAGCGAGGATGATGGGTAGGGCTTTGCACAGGCCGTCGAGCGCGAGCTCATGGGTGCGGCCGCCGCCTTCAGACTCTTTGTCTTTGTCGTTCTCGCCGTCGCTGTCGCGCTCGAGCAGGGCCGCGAGGAAAGGTAACGCCTCTTTTTGTCGCAGCTCGCCGAGCGCGTAGGCGGCCCACGCGCGCAGCTCGCTCGGCGTGTGCCCGCCTATCGCTAGGTCACCAAGCGCGAGCACGGCCGCCTGCGGGGCCCGGCCGAGGCGGGCGAGCGAGCGCAGGGCCCAGGCGCGCCGGCTCAGGTCGTACGAGTCGTCGCGCGCGACCTCGACGAGGCGTACCGCGGCAGCGTCGGCCTCGCTCTGCGACGGCGCGATCGATAGGCGCATGAGAGCATCGGGCGTTAGGCAGGCGGGCATCGCGGCAAGTAGTGCCGACGCAGTCACAGCTCCGAGCGTGAGGCGCGGGCCGTCGGCGCGACGCCGCAGACTCATGACGCGCGCCTCGCCGCGAGCGAGCAGTCGCGCAGCGCCTTCTTGGCGGCGCGGGCCACGAGGACGTCGGCGTCGAGCAGCAGCGGGGCGAGCGCGGCGCGGGCCGCGAGCGAGCACGAGCTGCCAATGGCGACCGCGAGGCCATAGCGCTCGGTCGGGTCCTGCGCGCGGCCGAGGGCGGCGGTGAGAAGGTCGTCGTGCGCCCCCGGCGCGAGGTGAGCCACCGCGAGCGCCGCCGCGGCGCGGGCTCGCGGCCCACTGCTCGCACGCTGCGCGAGCGCTAGGAGCTCTGGGACGGCCGCGCGGCATTCGCGGCTGCCAAGATGGCGCGCCGCGTCCTCGGCCACCCACTCGTCACTCGCGGCGAGGAGCTGGATCGCCGTCGCGTCATCCTGCGCCGCCTTCGCTCGTTGCAGCTCGGCGATGGGCGAGGCGCAACGTGCGCAAGCGAGCGCCGCTAGACACAGCAAGAGAGTGCGCAGCATCAGTCGCGAGGCCCCCCGGTAGCGACGCACTATAGTGGGTCGCCGACTTGGTCTCAACGCCTCGCCCGGCGGTCTGTTGCGCGCTCGACCGCACGGCACACTTGCCCAAGACATGCAAGACTTCCTGCGGCATCTCACGCAACTTCGCACGTGTCTTGGATGCTCTTCCGTCCGTTCCCAAGTCATTGCCGGTCGTGTATCACTAAGTGTGGTAGAGACGTTTTTCAAGGGGTTGTGCCTATGCTTAGAAACATGCGTATCGGAGCGAAGCTCGGCATCGGTTTTGGTCTCGTGGTCGCGCTCGGGCTCCTCCTCGGCGGGATCGCCCTGAGTAAGACCGCGGACATCGATCTCGAATGGAAGCAGTTTCGACTGGTCACCGAGATACGCAAGGACGCCGCCGTACAAGGTGAGCTCGCCCTCGGCGCCGGCGTGCATCATTTCAAGAACTTCATCCTGCGCGGTGGCGAGTATGACAAGGCCTTCTTCAACGACCTCGAGCACGTCGCCGACACGGTCTCGGTCTAAAGTCGACGGGCACCGTTACGGCGCAGGAGGACGAGCTGCTCAAGGCGTTGCTCGAGGCGACGAGTAGCTATCGCAACGACATGCTCAAGCTCGTGCAGTTGCGCGCCGAGGGCGCCAACGTCGCCGCCATGGATGGCGCGGTCAAGGGCGCTGACAAGGAGATTGGCGCCGTGCTCGGCAAGCTCGTTGACCTATGCAATCGCGCCGTCGAGGCGCAGTCGGAGCGGATCGTCGAGGTCGTGGCCTCGACCCGCCGCTGGGTCCTCGGCACGAGCGTCCTGCTCGTACTCTTGGGGAGCATCTTGGCGTTGGTCATCACGCTCACCATCACCGCGGGCCTACGTGAGGCGCTCATGGTCGCCAACCGTTTGGCTGAGGGTGATCTCATGGTGAACATCGAGGGCGTCTCGCGTGACGAGACCGGACGCTTGCTCGGCGCCATGCGCGACATGGTGGACAGACTGCGGTCCGTCGTCGGTGAGGTGCGCGCCGGGGCAGGAGCGCTCGCCGATGCGGCCGCGCAGGTGTCGTCGACCTCGCAGACGCTCTCGCAGGGCACGAGCGAGCAGGCGAGCTCGGTCGAAGAGACGACGGCGAGCCTCGAGCAGATGAGCGCCTCGATTTCACAGAACGCGGGTAACAGTCAGCAGTGTGAGCAGATGGCCCTAAAGGGCGCTCAGGACGCGAGCGACAGCGGCCAGGCGGTGCAGGAGACCGTCGAGGCGATGACTGCCATCGCGCAGAAGGTGTCCATCATCGAAGAGATCGCCTACCAGACGAACCTCCTCGCCCTCAACGCGGCTATCGAAGCAGCGCGCGCCGGTGATCACGGCAAAGGCTTCGCGGTCGTCGCGACCGAGGTGCGCAAGCTCGCCGAGCGCAGTCAGAGCGCGGCCGGGGAAATCAGCCTGCTCGCGGCGCGGTGCGTGCGCGTCGCGGAGCGCTCGGGTGGCTTGCTCGGTGAGCTCGTGCCCTCGATCCGCAAGACTACCGACCTCGTGCAGGAGGTGACGGCCGCTTCGACGGAGCAAGCAGCTGGTGTGGCGCAGATGAATCGGGCGATTGGGCAGATGGACGAGGTGACGCAAGGCACCGCCTCGGCCGCCGAAGAGCTCGCGAGCACCGCCGAGGAGCTCGCCGCGCAGGCGCAGGCGCTCAAGGAGCAGGTGAGCTTCTTCCGGGTCTACGATGCCGATCGTCGCCGCGGGCGTCGCGCGAGCCGCGCCGAAGGCAGCCTCATGGCGCGTGTCGTCGGCAGCGCCCGGCGCGGTCACAGCGGCAAGTACGGTGTCGGCAGTGCGGTCGGGGCATTGACGCGGGACGCGGATCGCGATGAGCCGCTAGGCGACGAGTACGAGGACCGGACCGCAGCGCGCTTCTCGGACGAGGACGACTTCGAGGCACGCGGCGACGAGCGCCAAGACGGGCGCGAGGACGACGACGTGAACGGGCGTGAGGGGCCGCGCGGTGACGAGGAGGCGACCGGTGGCGGCGATGGATTTGTGGGCGAGCGCGCGGACACGCGTCGCGGCAAGACCGGCGGCAAGGGCGACTCAGTGGCTCGTGCCGCGGGCGGCAATGGCCGTGGCAATGGCGGGGGCGATGGCAAGGGCGGTGGTAATGCAACCGGCGCTCGTGGCGCGAGTCGCAACCGAGGGGCGAGTGCGGCCGGGCACGAGAATGCTCGGGGCAAAGGCCGCCGCCGCGACAACGGCAAGTCCGCAGCGGGCAGCTCGCGCCCGGGCGGCCGCGGCGGCGCCAACTCGAATGAGTTTACGAACTTCTAGACCGCCGATCGCGATTCTTGAACACGCCGCAGGACGGGAGCGCATCACGGGCCGCGCTGCCCGCGCTGCCCGCGCTGCCTGCGATCCCTCGCCGGGCGCGGGGCGCCCCGTTCGACCGGCCGCCCTAGCGCGCGCTCGTCAGCTGCGCCGAGGCACGCGCGGCTACAGCGCGGGCGCGCTTGCCCGCGTCGGTGCGGCCGTCCGGGTCGCGCTCGACCACCGCCTCGAGCGTGGCCGCCGCGGGCGCGAGCTCACCCGTGGCGATGAGCAGCTCGGCCTTGGCCACGAGCGCGTCGAGGTCGTGCGGGTCGCGGGCGAGCAGCCGCTCGATCTTCTCTTCGGCGGCGTCGGAGCGCCCGAGCTTCTGCAAGACTTCGATGGCGAGCAGGGTAGGGAGCGTGTCGCTGCGGTCGAGCTCCTCGAGCATTTCGAGCATGATGAGCGCGCGCTCGTCGTGCCCGCCCTCGATGAAGAACTGCGCCCGGCCGCGCAGGTCGGTGACGTATTCGGGCGACAACCCGAGCAGCGTCGCGAGCTCCACCTTGCCGGCGGCGTAGTCGTCGACGTGCTTTTGCGTGATCTCGGTCATGGTCAGCCTCCCATCTTGCGGATGATGCTGAGCGCCGTGTCGTGCAGCATCTTCGAAATGTTGGACATCATTTGCAGGGTCTGTTGCTGCTGTTGCAGCGCGTTTTGCAGATCGACGTTGGCGAGTTGGGCATCGTCGCCGACGCTATTGAGGCTGTCGTCGAGCGAGGCGATGTAGGCTTTGAAGACCTCGGTGTCGGCGAAGAGCCGGGCGCGGGCTTCGGCTTCGGATTCGCGTTCTGGCGGCTTCTTGTCGGTGTCGGTGCCCTTTGCGTCTCTCGCTTTAGCGTCGCTCGACGTCGCGCCGACCCCGGACGCCCCCTTGTCCACGAGCGCGCTAGCCCACGAGGCGAAGAAATGTGCGGCCGCCGGTCCCACGTCCTGCAGGAAGGCCCAATCGTTCGGGCTCGACTTGATGACCTCTTGGCGGTCGCACATCTGCAACACCTGGTCCGCGACCTCGGGCGCTTGGCTCGAGACGAGGTTGATGAATGCGGGCAGCAGGGCCGCGGGCAACTGCCTCACCGCGTTGTAGAGTTGCTCCGGCGAGCCCCTGCCGTGGGCTTGCCAGTCGGTGAACTCGCGTACCGCCAACTTCCACTGCGGGGCCTGTGAAGCGCTCGGGTTGTTGTCGTTGTACGCCGCTAGGGCGCTCTCGGCTTCGACCTGTCGCTTTGCGTACGGGACCATGGTCAGCCCCATGTTACCCGTCAGGATGCTTGCGTACCCCCACGAGCCCGAGCCGCACTCCCTGAGGGCTCGTAGCTGCGCGGCCGTGCCGTGGTCGAGGAATGCCTTCAACGTGTCATAGAGGGCAGGGTCACCGTGCTTCTTGTTCTTTCCGAGGTTCTTGTTGCCCGGAAATCCCCCCTCCATGTACATCGTGAGTGCGAAGACGAAGGTGTCGTACTGCTTGGGCGTCAGGAGCGGTGCATGCGCGGCCGCGGCGTTCAAGTTCTCGACGCCGCCGATTGAACTCAAGATGGGTTGGAACAGCGCCTCGTAGTCGTTGGGTCCCTCGTCGGTGTAGCCGTAGCCGTAGCCGTCGAGGGCGTGCTTCAGGATGCCGATCTCGACGGGCGTCGCGGCGGGCTTGTCGAACTGTGCATGCGGATTAGCCACGACCCAGGTCACCGTGGTGCCCGGCCTTTCCGTGCCGGTCGAGGCCGCAGACGTGGTCGTGGTCGTCGTGGTCGTCGTCGTGCTCTCCGCTCCGTCGTCGCCGCCCGCATCTGCTTCGCTCTTGGTCCGCGCCTTGGCCGCATACTCCTCGACCAGCTCCTCCGACGGCACCCAAGGCACCCACTCGCCGGTCTCTGGCTTAAACGTCGCGTAGTCGAAGCCCTTCGGCTTGCCGTACGCCTCCGACTTCTTAGCGCGGATCTGCTTCTTGATCTCGTTGAAGGCCTTCACCTTCTCGGCGTAGTCGCGCAGGTTCTCGGTCTGGATGAGGTAGCTCTCGCGCAGCACTGCTTGTACGAAGGCGTTGATATCCATGCCGAGTGGAAAGCTCCCCTGCCGGGCGATGAGCGCTTTGTGCAAGCCCGCTTGCGCCGCGGCCTCGGACTTGAGCGCGGCGACCGCGCTCGCGAGCTCGCCTATGTCATCTTTGTTTGCGCCCGAGGACGAGGTTTGCAGCTCGGCGCCGTCGCTCGCTGTCAGCATGAAGCCTGTGCGCACCTTGCCCGTGGCTCCCGCAATTTCGCCGAGCTGATCTGCGGCGCCGGACGTGAGCGCGGCGCCGTCGATGGCGTTGAGGCCCGCAGCGGCCGCGGTGTCGGGGCTGAGGTCACGCTCGAGGCCAACGCCTTGGCCGAGGATGCGTATCGGCGGCGGCGTGGTGGCGCCGGCGATGAGCGCAGCGAAGGGGTTGCCCTGAGCCGGCGCGTCGCCCTTGCCTGCGGCGGTGCGCGGGCCGCGGGTGGTCGCGGCGCGGCCGAAGCTATCGTTCGGCGTCGCGGGATCTTTGACCTCGCGCGCTGCGCGCGTGGCCTTCTTGGCGCCGGCGGCGGGCGAACCTTTGCCCGCCTCTGTGCCGATGCGCTCGCGAGGAACATTGGAGCCAGATTCGATGCGCGCCATGAGAAACCCCTTTTGCTCGGCTCAGCCGCCCATCTTGCGGACGACGGCGAGCGCTGTTTCGTGCAACATCTTCGAGATGTTCGACATCATTTGCAGCAGCTGTTGCTGCTTTTGCAGCTCGTTTTGCAGATCGACGTTAGCGAGCTGCGCGTCGTCGCCGATCCCGTTCATTTTGTCTTCGAGGCCCTTGATGTAGACGTCGAGCTGTTCGGTGGTGCGCGCAACCCGCGGACTACCAATCGATGGGTTTGCGGAAGTCATGCTGCCGGTGGAGGGTGCCTGCGGTCCCGCGCTCGGTGGAACGCGCTTGAGGCTCGCTTCGAGCGCGGCCTGAATCTTTTTAGGATCGGTCCCGAAAGGCAGATGAAGCTCGTCGGCTACCTGCACACAACCATCGTTCAGGTGTAGGTCGATTTGCAGCACTTCGCTCTTGTTGAGTCCCAGTGGGCCCAGAAGCCCGCCGTCTCTGCTATATCCCCGGACCAGCGGATGGAGACGCTCGTTGAGCGCGGCGACGCATTGAATCGGAGTCAGAGCGTTGTAGATCTTGATCATCTCTGGTTCGTGCGTGTTCTTCCATGCCCCTCCGTGAAGAGCGTCGAGAAAGCGCGGCAGATAGTGCTTCAACTCGTCTCGGGTCAGCTTGGGAACTATTTCGACCATGCGCGCGATGTTGTCGCAGATAGCGTCGTGCTCACGCCAAGCCGTCTCGAGAAAAACCCTGTCTTGGCTGGACAGCGTCGAGGGGCCGATGAAAGTCTCGTAGTCGAGCGCTGGCGATGGAAGCGAAGAAGTCGCATTGGCTGCCACATTTCGGATCTCCTCCTCGACGTCCTTCTCGCTCGTCGTCGGCACGTACCACTCACCCGTGCCCTCATCGAGCTCCTTCATCGCGAAGGGCCTCTCGGAGACGAACGTCTTGCCTTCGCCCATCGCCGCTTGCCGTGGTTGCCACTCGGCCTTGGTGGCGCGTGCGTCCTTGAGCTGCGCGCGCGCCTTCTTCTTGAGGTGGTTGTAGAATTTGACCTTCTCGGCGTAGTCGAGGAGCTGCTCGGAGCCGATGAGGTACGATTCGCGCAGCACCTGCTGCACGAGCGCATTGATGTCCTGCTCGACGATGACCTTGCCGCGCGCCGCGACGCGCACGCAGGTCTCGAAAGCCGCGAGCGTGTCTTTCTCCTTGCCGGCACAGAGGCACGCCGCGGCCTCGCCCCGCGCGTCGAGGTCGCGGTTCGTCGCGGCGCTCTCGGCGCTCGAAGCGGCGAGGGCATCGGCCAGGGCGAGCATGCTGCCCTTGGTCATCCTCGTGAACATGGCCACGCCGCCCTCGCCAAGCTTGGCCTGCAGGCTCGCAAGTCGATCAAGCTGCGTCGCGTCGAGATCGAGTGGCTTGTCGAGCCCGACGCACTCGCGTGCGAGGGCGCGCGCGGGCTGCGGTACCGGGCGCGCGAGGTGCAGGAAGGGATCACTGCGTTGCTCGCTCGCCTGCGCTCGATCGTGGCGTGCCTCGGCGGTCGCACCCTTGTCGTTCGCGCGAGCCGGCTTGGTGTCATAGCCGTCGCGCGCCGACGCGCGATGCAGGCGCTCGGCGGACGCCGGCCCAGGGGTGGCCGACTGCTCGAGGTCGGCGCCCGCTAGGGCACTGCGGTCGACGCCAAGACCGCGCAGGCTCATCGTGGTCGCGCCTTTCGCTGTCCCGACGACGGTGGGGCTTGCCGCCCCTGCACCGTCTGCTCTCCGAAGATTTGCCATCGTCGCCCCCAAAGTGGTGCGCTTAGCGCCGAGCGCGGCGTGCGCAGTCGAGAACGTCTGCAGGACTCGTACCAAGCGCGCGCAAGGCCTCCGCATGCTTGGCCAGGGCGCCGCTGCCGAAGGTCGCGACAGCCTGCGCGTCGAGCATGGCCACGAAGGCCATGACCTGGTCGCGCAACGCTTGCTTGAGCGCACGCTCCTCGTCGTCGAGCCCGCGCCGCTTGGTCTCGAGGTCAGCGAGCTTGGCGCGCAGCTCGGCGCCCTTGCCGCGCACGAAGTACCCGACCGTCTCCTCGAACTCGTGTGCCGCCGAAGGCCCGCCCGGCCGCGCATTGTCGCGGTCGCTGTTCGAATCTACGCTGCCGAGCGCGCTGCCCTGTTCGAGCGCCTTCTTGACCTGGACGGTCGTGCGCCCCTTGCGCATGCCGGGGTTCACCTGCAGCATCTTGCGCACGACCTTCTCGTCGACGCGCACCTTCGGCTCGGGTTCGTTCGTCGCCGTCTGACTCGGATTCATCGGCGGTGGCTGCCAGCGATGCTCGGCCATCTTGTCCCCTTCGCCCTGTGGTAAGGGGCTCGCATAGCAGAACCTTGTGGGTCAGTTCCAGACTGATCTGTGGCTTTAGTGGTAATGACCGGCTTTCGCGAACGAAGCGGCGGCGAGGACGGTCAGGGGTCATCCGGTGTCGCAGGTGGTGTCGCATTACGGGTCACGCGTCGCAATTTGACGCGGGCCCGCCGCGTGACGGGCTCCGGGCATCGAACGCGGAACCCCCGGGCATCGCGTACCGGAAGCTCGACACCGCCTTCGAGTCGCGTCGGCCCTGCGCCAGCAGCGGACGCTACTTCGAGATGAAGGTGTTCAAAGACCCCGTAGCGTTGATCGCAGACCAGAAGTCTTGTGGGTTACTGGGGGCCACGGTGATGGCTCACACGATGGGCGCGCATGGGGCGCGAGCGTGCACTGCGCGGAGCCGCTAGCGGCGGGCGAGCAGGGCGCCTAGGTCTTGCGAGGTGAGCCCTACGCCCGGCCGACCGTCGATTCGCTCCTTGACCGCGCCATTCTCGAACACCAGCACGGTCGGCACGACCTCGATCGCGAAGCGCGTCCAGAGCGGATTGCTTTCGTCGTCGATGACGGCCTCGAGGCCCGCGACGCCCTGCTGGCCGTTCAACGTGGCGTTGAATGTGGGCAGAAAGGAGCGGCAGAACGGGCACCAGGTCGCATGAAAGAGCACGGCAGTCGCGCCCTTGCTCTTGCCGAGGGCCGCGTCGAGTTCTTGTTCGGTCGTGACTGTAGCCATGGGGGCAATGTAGTGTCGCGTCGCGCCGGACGCCATAGACGGTCGCCCATGTGCGGCCGGCGGCGTGAGGCACGACCGATCCCTGACGGGCCAGCAGTGAGGGAAAATGACGGTCTGGCGTGCTGACGCAGCCACGCACGGGCGCCATGGGCGCACGAATCCGATAGCCCGGTGAGGGGCGCGTGACACGCAGAG
>Ga0315268_10000716_pt1 | contig 38563 bp, 34 predicted proteins | sample C1_top_MG_FD_204535 | JGI IMG/M metagenome (GOLD analysis project Ga0315268, IMG submission 204535) | Sediment microbial communities from Yellowstone Lake, YNP, Wyoming, USA - C1_top | ecosystem: Environmental > Aquatic > Freshwater > Lake > Sediment | place: USA: Wyoming | collected 2017-08-01
GTATCAGAACCATCAAGAACATTGTCGCTGACCAGGAGATTGGCTGGAAATCTGCCGGTTTCATTTGCCTCCCAGCCTGAATCGGACTCACCGGTATGTACGGTCTCTTGCTCACCTAAATTACAGGAACAATCCCCTGCTGCTGGCTTATCTTTCTCTGAAGAATATGGAATCCTACAGTCATCCATCCAGGTGATGCCCTTGCCGTTTGAAAGCGCCTGATCCGTATAAGACTTCTGGTCCAATGGCTTCATTACAACAATTATGACTTCAACCGCTGGTTTAGGTTGAAATCCCGCGCGAGAGCCTTGCACCCGTTTTGCTTCGGGTGTTATAAGCTCCGCTATAGAGTCAGTCTTTCCAGCGGTTTGTTGTACCCCCGCCTTTTTATCGAGTGCCTTGCTGACATTATGCGCCTTCGGAAATCCACTTGAATATGTCCAATAAATCGACGTGAAACCTGTATCGAATCCAGCATCTTCAAGGTTTTTAATCATCCTGGACAATAGATCTTGCCGTGGAGTGCACATAAAGAAAGCAAATGCACCTGGCTTTAGCACCCTCAGACATTCCTTCAAAATAGCTACCGATGGAACTGCTTTGTCCCACTTTTTACCCATAAATTCAAAACCATATGGTGGATCGGCAACTATGAGATCAACGCAATTTTCTACGAACCGCTTCAATACCTGAAGACAATCTCCTTGGAATAGTTGGCTTATGGTAGACGTTAAAGTCCGCAGATTTGTTATCGTGTCTTCAACCAAGCCCAATAACTCTTGCTTCCGTTGCTGAAGCACCTTTTTAATTTCAGTTGTAAAAGCCCCTTTCGGGGCTTTCCATCGCAGTGTATCGCCATTTCGGTAAAGAATAATATTTTTGGATTTCAGGTCTTCCATAATTTTTTCGGGAGTTATCATATCTCTCCCTCCTCATATTCAAGATCTGTTGCGGTAATGCTGTCAGCGCATTTATCTTCCAGTCCTAATTGCTGCGAGGCAATTTTGGCTCCAGCAGCTATGTTTTCGCGTAAACGATCATCCGAGCTGGCCTTGTCATCTTTTTTATCAATCTGCCTGGCTGAATCTTGGCCAGCATGAATAACAGATTGATCTGACATAGAAATCGTGATAATTCGGTTTCCGGATTTGCCTCTTTCGATCTCAATTCCTTTTGTTTTCAGGAAGCCCTGGATTCTCATCAGGCGGTTTGAAAGAGCGTTTACTGCCTTTGGCCAGTCTGCGCTGGCCCTGCCCTGTCCCGGTGCGTATAGATCAAGCGCATTTTTAAGTTCTGTAGGTGTACCGCTCCATTGTTTTGCCGTTTTAGAATCATTGATTAACCGGATCACAGCACAAGCAACTGCGTCCGACTCGATGGCAGCCTCAATTACTTTGCGCCGGTTCTCATTGTATTCTTTCATAAATTTACCCTGCTTCCAGGGTAGGGCTGGTTCTGCAGCGATCACCCATTTAGCAAAGTCCGCCATTCTCGGCAGATTAGGAACTTTAACGGTGTCGTAATTCCGCAGAGCCATTGATACAGCATCGTAAAGAACTCCAAGAAAAGAGGGTAGCTGATCGTAAATTTCTCGCAAAAGTTCAAATTCCGGCTTTCTCTTTTTCTCCGATATTGCCGGCAAGTTAATAAAAATTGAACGGTCGGCAAGGTCGTGTCGGGTTACAATATCGGCAATGCCATTCATGATAATTGGCCGGGTCGAGTTGAACAGGTGCTCGTAATCGTCAGTATACAAGGTGCGCGTTCTGAAACCTCCACCCGTAGCAAGCCGGCATACTGCATCAGACATCGCGGGCTTCTGACTTGAAAGATTGTCAAAATTCTGCGCCCAGGAATTATTGGCCGCGATCACCAGATCCCGTTCTGAACCTGGCATTGACTGTGAAGGCACCGTTGAAGGGTCAATAACCGACCTCAATATTTTAGCGATAGTACTTTTAGCTGTTCCCTGTGCACCCTGAAAGACAAGAACAGGAAAAGGTCCTAACGGATTCATGGAGCCCAGTAACCAGGTGATGATCATTACCCAGTCGCCTTCACTATCAATGTTCAGACACTTTTTAAGCGGATCTATCGATCCGTTCCGGATAGGTACCGGTATAGCCTTCATCCCTTGGATTCTAATGAATTTGATAGGCGAATCCTTGCTCGCTATCACTGTCCAGCCATACTTGGTAATCCGGACCTGCTCATAGGAACTGTTACACAGGTCGATATAAATTGAACTTTCGTACCGTGCATTACGAATGTGCAATGGAATCTCCGGCCCATCAAATACAGCTTGTGCTTCAAGAATATCTAACGCAATCTTAACGGCCGGAGCCTTTGGTGGCTTCCCTGTCCTCTTGTAATAGGCCCTTTTAATCAGTTGTTTCGAATTCTTGCTGTGAATTCTGAAATTTTCTATATGCCCGTTCATCCTAACTGAAGCAAACGGACGAAGATCAGGTGAATGGAAAAGGATTCCGATATAATTCACATAATCAACCATAAAGGCTACTTGTGAATTGATGGAGCTGCCTTCTATCAGAACAACTTCCTGATCTGTGATTGTATCCACTGAACCGTCCTGATCGCCTTCCGGCTTAACGGGAAAATCGGACGGTATGGACGGTGTGGGCGGTGTTAGTTCAGATACAGGAAATTCAGGCTGGTTTGGTTCAGACTCCTCTTCCCCTCGTACTACGGTGTTAATGGTTTGCTCGAAGACATCAATGTCTCGCGCGGGTTTCATTTCTGCCATTACTTCATTTTCATTCGCCATGGTCTGTCTCCTTATAAAATCGTTTATGAGTTAAAGGTACGATCAGCAAACACTTTACCGACCTCCCTCTATAAGGAGATGCACGACGAAGGCTGTCATATGTGTTACAAAACGCGTTGCAGAGAAAAAAATGTTTTTTTATTATACTGACTGGACAAAAAGGATTATTTCTGTGTGTGGATTTGTGTGAGACTTTTTATCCAAAATAGGCTAAAATGTGCTAAAATCGGATAAAACGTGGAAATGAAAAAGCCCTGTATTACAGGGCTTTAAGTAATAATGAGGAGTTTAGGAAACTCAGAGGTGGTTGCTGTTAACCACTGGGTCCGCGGTTCGAGTCCGTGCTGGGGAGCCAAACAAAAAAAGCCCGGCCTTTATTTAAGAGGGCCGGGCTTCCGAGCGATAGCAGGTCAAATCCATTTTCTGTGATCAGCCTTTGGCTATTTGTTTCCACGGCCCTCCATGTGGCCAATAAAATCCGACCGGCTCGTCTCTTCGTATCGCTTCCATGACCGGCATCAAGAAAGCCGCCACGTGATCGATGACAGCATCGAGATCCCCTGGCACATCCTCAGGCTTGGATTTTCGGACAAATGCCCGCCACTGGATCTGCTTCTGTGCGTCTTTCCGGAATTCATCCGTGAACGGCATCGGCAGTTCAAAAGGCAGCGGCGTTGAGCGACGTTTGAACGTGTTGAGGATGGCATCGCAAAGAGTCCGGCCGTTGAATTCAAATAAACGGCTCACCAGACATATATCGTAAAAGTCCTTCATCCGACTGTTTGCAACGCCAAGGCGTACCATTGCCTCAAACTTTTCAGCCACCATCGTGTACCGGGGATAGGCCAGGAGTTGAGGCGGAGGAGCGTCAAGCAAGGTTGGAAATATGATTCGTTCCGGTTCGGGTGTAACGGCATCTCCAAATCCGATGTCGATCTGCAGAGGGATTCGGGCCTGATGAAGCATTCCCATTACCGTCACCCTGATGCCGTCATAGGCTTGCGCTTCACGGATCGGTAATGCGCGGACCGTGTCAGGCATAAATTTGATGCCGTCAGACTCATCGGTAGCGGTCTCACATAGCTCTTTAAAAACACCGGCTATATGTTCGGCATCCGCAGGGCCTAAACCCAACAGATCCGCATCTTTGGTAACCCTGTAGTGTTGTCCTTTCCAGACGAGAAACAAACTCGCGCCCTTGAGAATGAACTTGTCTGCATGGGGCGAGATGCTGAGGCGATATAGAAGGCGCTCAATGCCGTAGCGGAATAGAAGAAGATTGAAGTCCTCTTTGCCGGCTCTCGCACGGTTTAAAAGCCGGTTAAAAACGGAGTGGCCGATATTCGGCTTCTTGTCCGGGCTCATATGACCGCCTCCAGATAGGGGCGCATCGCATTCGCAACCCGGCATATCTTGGCAGCCTTCCATAGCTCATCCATCGTGGCTTTCCGGCTTCTCCATGTTTCCCGTAGAGCTTCCAATGCAACATCCAGTCCGACCTTGCTCCGAAACTTGAAGCAATCGGCAACGGTCTTGGCCGGGCTGTAAATCTTGACCTTGATTCGGTCCACTTCGTGTTCTTCGACACCAAAGCTGAAAGCCGGACCGCTGAATCGAACGATCTCGATTGGTGGATACTCGAACCGCGGTTCCCACTGTTTGTTTTCAATGGCGATCCAAACGCTATGGGCGATCTGCGTTGTAATGTGGTGAAACTCAAGGGCTGAAATCAGGCAGATTACCGCATTCGGCACTCTTTTGGCTACTTCCGCCAGTGAAAGGGATTCGCTGGTCTGGGCGCCCGGAAGGGCATAGAGTCCGCGCCCAACACGGATCAGATCCCCATTACGATAAAGCCGCAGAAGGTATTCACGTTGAATACCCGCCGCCTCCACGTCACGAGGCCGAATGAGCCCCATTTGTCTGGCAAGTTCCATTATTTTCTGTTTTCGGTCCATGTATGACCCCCTTGTCGTTTCCTCGGTAATTATAGACAAGTACCAAGGAAATGCAACAGAAATCTTCGGCGGCCTTACGGCAGGAATCAAATCAAACCGGACAAAAATAATCTCTCTAAATTATTGATAAAATAAACAGGATGTTATTGAAATTAAGAAGTGTGATATATAAGGTTGGAAAGTAAGGGGTATTTTGCTATATTTCGCTGACAGAAAATTTCAGAATGAAGGGAAAAGACCCGGCTCAACGGCAGAAGAGGTGTTTGCTGAAGCCGATCGGATACTTAAATAATTTCTATTGTTAACAAATTCGAAAATCAAATGAAAGAATAACCGAACAGTTTGTGGGCTATATGTCAAATAAGGAAAAATATGAAAGATGATATAAAAGACAGAGCATCAATCCCCATACCGCCTCCGCTGATTTTTTTCGCGTGTTTGGGTATGGGTATCCTGCTGGAGTATTTATTTCCATTTCGTTTTATCAGCGGAGCATGGCCGCTTAGAATTATTATCGGATGTTTTCTTTTTCTTGTTTCCGGTTTAATGGCCGTAAGTGCTTTTATAGCGCTTATTAAAAATAAAACTCCGTTTAACCCCGCTAAACCGACGGAGAAAATAGTTTGTGAGGGTTCTTTCAGGTTTTCCCGTAACCCTATGTACCTTGCCCTTCTGCTTCTGTCAGGCAGCGCTGCGATTGTGACAGGTTCTGTTTGGCTTGTACTGGCGCTATTGATTCTTTTTGTTTCTCTTGAAAGGTTTGCAATCAGACCGGAAGAAAAATACCTGACGGATAAATTTGGTGAAGATTATTTAAATTACAAAGCCTCGGTAAGACGCTGGCTTTGAGGCAGGAATCAAATCCAACCGGACAAAAATAATCCCTCAAAAATATTGATAAAATAAACACGACTTTATTAAAATTATGAAGTGTGATAAATAAGAAATGTATTTTCAACCCCCCGTGTTACTGAAACTGGGGGGTATGCGGATCAATCTAAACATTGTTAGATTGGAATTCGATAAGTATGGAACATCCAAAATTGAGAAGCGCTATTGAGAAAATCCTTTTAGAGCTGAATAATTGCATTCTAAAGAGGCGTGCCTACAATAAATTTATCACATTAAAAACCATGCATGGACTCGATTTTTTTCGAATATGCGCGAACGCACTCCAGAATGACCTCTACGCTGGTGCTTATCGCGCTTTTGATAGTCATAAAGATGCCACTTCTTTTTGGTATATAAAAAACATAGCGCCCAATGAATTTGCAAAGGCGCTTTCTGATTCCAAAATTTCGATAGAAAAACTTGAGAAATTAGCTGAGAAGCTAAAGCCGATAAGAGATAGAGTTCACTTTCATGTTGATCGAAGGGACCTTACGGAACCGACCAAAGCCTGGAAGGATGCAGATTTGACTGGCAATGAGTTCATCTTTCTAACCGAAAAGGCCCATGAAATTCTTAGAATAATGTATTTAGATCTAACAGGTCAGGATAGAACGATACCAGATTATTTTGGTGAGGATATTGAGAAAATCATTACCGCTTACAAAGAGAAATACAAGGATGCACCACTGTCAATCTAACCTGTCGCTGGTGGGGACGGCGTTGGCCATGCCGCCCCACAGCTTTTTGTTAGCGTGGAGAAGAAGAATGACAAGGATTGTTTCGTTGATAGTTTTTATATCACTTTGTGGCACAGTGCTGCCCGCAGGCGCGGAGGACGATCCTCTAAGAGGTGTAATCGGCATCAGAGTGTTAGCTTATCCAACCAAAGATAGCGAAGCGGCGGGCCTTACTGCGGACACAGTTCAAACCGAAGTCGAACTGATGTTGCGTCAATATGGAATCAGGGTGCTTTCTCAGGAAGAGTATCGCAAGGAAGGTGCTGCACTAACTGTGCTTGTCCGTGCGTTCTACGAGAAAACCGTCTCTGGTGTTCGCCAAGGGTACTTCTCTATGGTCATTCTGGAAGTCGAAGAGTTAGCGTTCCTTGCTCGTGACATGCGCAAGCCGACATTTCCGACGCCCCACTTGATGCGAACATGGGAAACACATCGCGCACGGACTGGCCCGCCAGAATCACTCAAAGCGGGAACGCTTGAGTCTCTTCAGGAAGTTGTCAAGGAATTCGCCAATAAGTATCTGGCTGTAAATCCCAGAGAGGCGCGGTGATCATGCATGGATGCCATTCGCAGTGTTAAATAATAATAGTTTGTTCCCAGTGCCCGACTTCATCCGTGCTGGGGAGCCAAACCGGGACAAAACCGGGCACTCTTTTAAGATGCTCACGTTTTGTTGATATATAAAAGTCGGTAGAGTCCGCCAGTGCCAAAGATGTAAAAGAAATTCTTGTCGATGTTAAATTGTTATCGTTAATTATTTATGCTACAAGAGACGCTGGATGGCAAATCATGAACGATTGGCAGGTTGAATCAGACATTGCGTAAGGAGGGGATATGAAGAAGATTGAATGGGGCAATTTTATTCACTCAGACCCGAGTGTCCTTTTGGGAAAACCGGTCGTAAAGGGCACAAGGCTGTCTGTTGAGTTTATTCTCGGACTCTATGCGGAAGGATGGACAGAAGATCAAATCCTCGAAAATTATCCTAATTTGACGAAAGAAAGCCTGCTGGCCGTTTTTGCCTATACCCGCGAATGTATGCGTGAAGAATTCCTTTATCCGCTGCTGGCGGAGGCCATATAATGGATTTCCTGGCCAATGAGAATTTCCCTCTTTTAAGTGTCCGGCTTTTAAGGAAAGCGGGCCATCATGTTGTCAGTATTATTCAGGAAGCACCTGGCAGCAAAGATGAGGACATCTTGAAGCGGGCCCACACTGAAAGGCTGATCATTTTAACATTTGATCGGGATTACGGCGAACTGATCTACCGGCATCGAGCTTTACCACCGATGGGTGTTGTTTATTTCCGTTTTGCGCCAGCGACGCCTTCCGAACCGGCCGAGATCCTCCTCAACGTCATTGACAGAGTTGCCTTATCCGTCATTGGCAAATTTACGGTTGTTGAAAGAGGTAGAGTACGTCAGAGATCACTTCATATAGAAAGGGCATGAACTTCTGGGGGAAATAGATGATCCAGTCTGTCCTGTCCAGTCAGGTCCAAAAAGGCGTTGAGGATTTTCTCAAGACGACCTTCCCCGTCTCTGCAACATCCTTTAAATGGCTGGGTTTGATTTCGACCCTAAGTGGCGTGGTTTAACCGACCGCTAACAAAAGGGTGAGAGGCTTTGGAGGCCATAAAGTGAAGGAGGGTATTATGGGTAAGACTTTTCTGAAGATTTCAAGGCAGCAATTAATAATTGTTACAGGCGTGTTTTTTATCACGATTTCTTTGATTTCAGGATCAGCAGAAGCCGCCGATAATTGGTGGGAGAAAGGATCAAGTCTCTTGAGGAGTTTTGGGGAAAGCAGCAAGGAAACGAGCCTCTCCGTTGAGGAGATCGGCGCAGGGCTTAAAGACGCGCTTCGCGTCAGCTCGGAGAATGTGGTTAAACAGCTTGGGAGCGAGGACGGCTTCAATAAAGATTCAGCCATCCATATCCCTTTACCGCAGCAACTGGACACGGTAAAGTCTCTGCTGGCTAGAGTCGGCATGTCGGGTATGCTTGATGATCTTGAGCTGAAATTGAACCGTGCCGCGGAACAGGCGGTCCCGAAAGCAAAGAAGCTTTTCTGGAAGGCTATAACAGAGATAAGTTTTGATGATGTAAAGAAGATATATGGCGGTCCGGAAGACGCGGCCACGCAGTATTTCCGGAGTAAAATGTCTTCCTCTTTGTCAGCGGAGATGCAGCCCGTTGTTAAAAACAGCCTCGCGGAAGTGGGAGCGGTCAGGGCTTATGATAATGTCATGACACAATACAGGGCAATACCATTTGTGCCGGAAGTGAAAGCCGATCTGACGGATTATGTCTTAGAGAAGGGGGTGGACGGAATCTTCCATTATATGGCAATAGAGGAAGCTGCTATCCGTAAGAATCCCGCCAAGCGGACTACTGATTTGCTGAAGCTTGTTTTTGGTGCAAAATAACTCTCTTGCAGCATTGGAAAAGCACAAGGATCGGTGTTGTCAATACTATGATAAGATCGTTTCTGAAAAAGCATATCCTGAAGAACAGAGTGTTGATAATCAAGGAAGGTAAATATTTGCATGATTTCATGTGGCTTCTGATGAAACCAAGAAACACCGGAGTCGAATGGACAATAGAAGAAAAAACGCAGCTTAAGTCTCACCTGAAACATTTATCTCTTTATGTGCCTGCCCTAATCATTTTTGCTCTTCCCTTCGGGTCACTTCTTCTACCTGTACTTACCGAGGTACTGGATAGACGGGAAAAAGACCGGACAAAATGATAAGCAACTTAATGTATGATGTTGGTTGGCACGTTCCGGCATGCACTATTCAAACATTCGGGAAGTTACAGGGAGTTGCTAATGGATATTAATCACAGGATAAAGGAAATTGCCGGGACGTGGGGAGCAGACTTTTACGGGGTAGCCGACTTGTCACCGGCTCATGATGCGATCCTGGCACAAGGCGGACCAGTGATAGCAGCTTATCCCCGGGCAATTTCCGTTGGGATTGTGTTGCTTCACACTATTGTTGATCAACTGCCGCACCGTACCAATCGAGCGGTGGCAGTAAACTATCGGCATCATAGCTATGAAGTTACCAACCAGCGGCTTGATTTATTCGTCTCACGTGTGAGCAGCCTGCTTCAACGGGAAGGCTGGCAGGCTTTACCTGTTCCGGCGTCGAAGCGAGTTGATGACGAACGGATCTGTGCGGTGTTTTCGCACAAACTGGCGGCGCATTTAGCCGGGCTGGGATGGATTGGTAAAAGCTGCTTGTTGGTGACCCCCGAAGAGGGGCCGCGAGTGCGTTGGGCTACAGTGCTGACCGATGCTCCGTTACCGGTGACAGGGAAGCCGATGGAAGAACGCTGTGGCAGTTGTAACCAGTGTGTGGAGATATGCCCTGTCCATGCCTTTACGGGGGAAGCTTTTCTCGCATCTGACCCGCGTGAGAAACGGTTTGATGCCGGCAAGTGTGACCGCTACTTTGCTGCGATGAAGAAAAAAGACGCTGAGATGGCAGTATGTGGCTTGTGCTTGTATGTCTGCCCCTATGGGCAAAAGCGAAATTCTGAACCATACCGTAGAATGTGAAAGGAGATACAATGCGTGAAGTTAAAGCGAAAGAGTTATCTGTCGATGTTGTTAATCTGTGGATGAAACAGTGGCTATTGCTGACGGCCGGCACCATTGATGAGTGCAACATGATGACTGTGGCGTGGGGCAGCATCGGCTGTATGTGGCAAAAACCTTTTGCTCAAATTGTCGTAAGACCTCAACGATACACACGCAAGTATGTTGAGCAATCAGATTCGTTCACTCTGTGCGCTTTTCCAGAGGAGTACCGCAAGGATCTGCTGACACTTGGCACGATCTCCGGGCGGGATGGAGACAAACTGTCCAAAACAGGGCTCACCCTGAAGGCCTCCAGGAGAGTTATTGCCCCGTCGTATAACGAGGCGATATTCATTCTTGAATGCCGGAAAATATATTTTCAGGACATGGATCCAAGTGGTTTTGTCGACAAGACAATTCAAGATAACTATGCGGAAAAGGACTACCACAGGATCTACTTTGGAGAAATTCTGTCTGTATTCAGCGAGTAAATACCAGGGCGCATACACGCCGCCCCTTTTTATGCCTGAACCGAAACAGCGAGCGCATTCCCGCCGAAAGTCCCGCCAATCAGTATGGCGGGCGGACTTGCGGCGGGGTTAGCGAGCGAATTTTAAAAAGACACTATTCCATACGGTCGAAGATTCCCCGTAGCTTGCTGCGGGGAGCTTCAATGAATGTTTTCATAAAAATGAATAATCCGCGGCTCACGCCCAGGTGCAAGGCTTCCTTTAATATGTCAAATCCATTCAACAGCTTAACTCCAAGTAGGCAGCGTCATGGCAAACAGAATATATGTGCCATAATATTATTGACATGCAGTTGCTATCTCTATAAACAGATTTCATCTGAAACTCTGATACATATAAATGACGTGACAACAACCTCCCGTTGCGAGGTGTGGAGTATTACCCGATGCGAATGAAGCTGAATTTGCGGGTGTTTCTTAATTTCGTACTCGTAATCGCCCTCTTCGGACTGCTTGGCGCTGTGCTGGGAGTATGGCTCATAAACCGCAACATCTTGAGCGAAGCCCAGCGCCGTGTGAGTCTTGATTTGGCGTCGGCCTGGAGTGTGATAGATGGAGAGCTCGGCAGACTGCACATGTTTGTGAGTGTTCTCGGCACCGGAAAGCGGGTGGAAAGTGCCTATAACAATCTACTTGCCCCCGATTCCCGCATCCGGCTGGAGGAGGCCAGGAGGATGTTCGGTTTCGATTTCCTCTCCCTGACCGACAGCAAGGGAAAGGTTATTCTGCGGACTCTCGAACCCTACGCCACAGGCGACTACCTGGCGACCGACCCTTTTGTCAGTGAAGCCCTCAAGGGTAAGGCCATGAAGGGCTTTTCCATATTATCACCTTCACGCCTGAAGGCTGAAGGAGGCAACCTGTCGGAGCAGGCCTTCATGGTTTTTGAACCCACGCCAAAGGCAAAACAGCGAGCCAAAACTTCCGAGGATTCGGGGATGGCTCTTGTATCGGCCGCCCCGGTGACAAATGAAAAAGGAACCATTGTGGGAGCTATCTATGCGGGGGTACTCCTCAATCGAAACCATGCCCTGGTAGACAAAATCCGGTCTATAGTGTTTGAAGACAAGATGTATGAAGGCCGGCACCTGGGAACGATGACCATCTTCCAGTGGGACACCAGGATTGCAACGAATGTCACCCTCCCCAACGGAAACAAGGCAATTGGCACAAGAGTGAGTACCGATGTCTATGATAAAGTGCTGGAAAACAACAGCAACTGGTATGACAGAGCCTTCGTGGTGCGGGACTGGTACCTGAGCGCCTATGACCCCATTCATGATATCGGGGGAAGGGTGATCGGGATTCTATATGTGGGGGTTCTGGCAAAGAAATATGATGACCTCAAATGGGAGCTGTGGCGGCTCTATGGTTTCCTTTCTGTTGTCGCCGGGATCATCGTGCTGGCGGTGGGTCTCATTTTTTCCCAACGGCTGAGTGGTTCCATGAGCCGTCTGGCCGATGCCGCCGGAAAAATCGCGGACGGCAACCTGACCCTGAACGTGGAAGAGCCTTCAAGTAATGATGAAATCAGAGATCTGACCAGGGCCTTCAATATAATGACGAGCAGCCTGCGGGACCGCGATGAGCGGCTCAGGGCTGTCAACACCGAACTGGGAAACATGAATGCCTCTCTTCAGAAACTCAACAGGAACTACATGGACATGCTCGGATTTGTTTCCCATGAACTCAAGAACACTCTCGGTGTCATATATACTTCTGCGCGTGCGCTGAACCTCGGCCTTGTGGGAACCCTGACCGAACAGCAGGCCTCCCTTGTGGGTGGTATAGCAAGCAGTATAGACACCGCGGTGAAAATGACCCGTAACTACCTTGATCTTGCCAGAATCGAAAAAGGGGAGCTCATGGTCCAGGCGCAGCCCCTTGATCTTCTCGATCAGGTGGTGGAACCTGTGCTTAAGGATCTCCATCCGTTTATTGCCAGCAGGAGCATGCACCTTGAGAACCACCTTCCGGAGAATCTGAAAGTGTCGGGGGACAAGGAACTCCTGCGGATCGTGTACAAAAATTTTATAGACAATGCCGTAAAGTACGGCCGTGAAGGCGGCACAATCCGGCTCGGGTGCATGAAAAGCGGTGAAAATTACGCCTTCGAGGTATGGAACGACGGGGACGGGCTGGCTCCGGACAAACTTGCGCAGCTTTTCGGCAAGTTCGTGCGGCTGCACAGGGATAAAGATACCACCCGAAGCACAGGTCTGGGGTTGTTCATCACGAAGGACATCATCGAAAAACACGGAGGAAGCGTACGCGCCGAGTCCAGGGAAGGTGAATGGATCTCTTTCACATTCACCCTGCCCATTCCCCTGTCGGAGGTCACATAAACAGGCGGGCTCCGGCAGCATGGAGAACGGTTATAAAAAGAGTTGCACTTGAAGAGCTATCGCCGGCTCAAGTGCTTGTACCATTAAAATTCTTTTTGTTTGCAGGCACCTGGACGTCGCGGCCAAAGATTGCGAACCCCATGGTTCCGATGACGCCGAAGACAAATGCCGTGATCAGGTTCGTCTCCGGGCTGATCAGCCAGAGGAACGCGCCGCCCAGGGCGGCAATGGAAACAAAAACATCGCGGATCAGGTAGTAGAGACCAAACATCCCTGCCTTGCAGTTGTCCGGAGCAAGGTCCATGATCATCGACTTCCGGGTCGGCTCGCCGAACTCCTTGAGCCCCCTTAGAATGAACGCCAGCACCAGCCATTCGAACGAGCGGCAGTACATGAGCACCAGCGGAAAGAGCGTGAAGAAGACGAAGGTGATCGTGACAAATGGTTTTTTTGTGCTCCGGTCCGCCATGTACGCTACCGGGATGTAAACCATCACTGCAGTGGCCATTTCGATGCCGGTGAGGAGGCCGAACCGGACGGCAGATACAGGTGCGGCAATGGTCTTCATGCACCAGACTACCACAAATGCGTAAGGAATCTGTTCACAGAAGCGTATCAGGATGTCGGTTATCAGAAGATTTTTCATCTCCTGGCTCATCAGGCGAAGTAACTTCAACGGGTTTTTTTCAGGAACCAGACCGCACGCATCCGCTGAGGACGGTTCAGCCGGACGGTCGTTCTCGATGAGCCGTTGTTGTAATACCAGGGCAACGGCAGACATGATAAGGGCTGCCACGAACGCGAGGCGCACTCCGTCACGTTCGCCCCATACGCTGATGAATATGCCGCCGAGAATCGGACCCAGGGCCATGGGAATACGGCGTACCAGGGAATGCATGCTGACGCCCATGGTTCGTTTATTCTGCGGCAATACCCTGTATATGAGGCTCATTGTAGCCGGCAGCGATATGGCCGACCAGGAGATGAAGAGCACCGCCCCGGCCAGAACAGCCTGCCATGCGGGGATCAGGATTACCAGTGCAAAGCCGGTCATTGCCACCAGGTTAAAAATCAAGAGAGATTTTTTGATGCCGATCCGGTCGGAGAGGTAACCGCCGGGAAAAGAATAGAGCGCCGAAAGAAGGTTGTCCATTGCGTTGAGCAGGCCGATAGCTATCGCTCCGCCGCCCAGGGCTATGATGTAGATGGGCAGAAATCTTTCAGCCATGCGCTCGCCCATGCCGACAAGGACAACCATGCCAAGCACGCCGGCAGTATTGCGCTGTATGGCAAGAAACCCGGATATAAGGGATCTCCTGTATGTTATAGTTTTCCGGAGTGACACGGCATTTCCTTTTAACTACCCATGTTCATATTGAATCTCGATTATTATCGGTCGTAATCGAAGCCTCCATGGCAGTTGCTGATTTAATAATGCAGCAGTTGATGCTTTTGTCAAGGACGACTGTCATAACATTTTCAGAGCATACTTTGATAATGCAGCCGGCGGAGATGTTCCGGCGTAACCGCACCGACAAATCCCGGAGCCTGCGCAGGAAGTTTGCTGAAAGGGGTGGAAAAAATTCCTGAAGTCTTTGAGACAATTATTTGCTTGAGATTCAATTCGGTAGTGATGTATTAAGATTGTCGTATCAGGTAATAATCCAATAAAGCGGTTATGATATCCGGAGAGTGCTGTGCGTGGTAAATAATATGATCCAGTGGATTCAAATCCACGAAAATATTCTATGGTGGCTGGTTGCGGTATCAATTGTCACATTTATTTCAACCCTCGTAGCTGTGCCTTTGCTGGTGGTAAAAATCCCATCCGACTATTTTGCACATGGAAGGCATACAAGAGTGCCGTGGGCTGACCGGCATGTGGTAGTAAGGTGGATGTTGTTGCTGGCGAAGAACCTGCTCGGTTACATCTTGATTGCGGCCGGAATTCTTATGCTGGTGTTGCCGGGTCAGGGTATTCTAACGATCGTGGCCGGAATAATGCTTTTAAATTTTCCCGGCAAGTACAAGTTTGAGAGGTGGTTTGTCTCCCGCCATCATGTGCTTAGATCCATCAACTGGGCCAGGCGGCGTGCGGGACAAGTTCCTCTTGTTCTTGAACCCCTGAACCCTGGACCCCTTTCTCCCAACCAATTGGGAGAATAACCTTTTATTAATACTGCCGTCTTCTCAGGACAAAGGAGGAATATCGGATGAAACTTAATAATATTTTTATGATGGCACTTATCTTCCTGATTGCGGGATGTGAGTATGAAACTTCTCTTACGGATGAGCACAGAATCCCGGTCGATAAAGCGGTGCTCGGGCTTTGGGATGCTGTTCCGGAAAAAGGCAGAGTTTCAGATCCCAAAGACAGAGTTTCAGATTCCAAAGAAAGATTGATAGTTCTGAAATACACAGATACCGAATATCTTGTCCATTATCCGACAGGAAACGAAGGATTTTACTTCAGGGGATATCCGATCAGAATCGGAGGGGTCTCATGTGTCCAGATCCGGCTGATTGGGGATTCGAACGGTGATATTAAAACGGGAGAAAGAAAGTACCAGGTGGTTTCGTATCAGTTCATAAACGGTGAGCTTGAGATAAAAACGCTGAACACTGACCTGGTGGACAATAATATTAAAGACAGGAATAAACTAAATACAGTCTTCCTGATGAATAAGAATAAAGGGGAATTATTCAGGAATCCGGTCAGATTCAGAAAAGCGGTGAAAAAAGGTTGACAATCAGATCCTTAATCGCGTTACACATCTTAAAGATGCGTTCTGCCCGGTAAAAAACCTTATTTTACCCCTTTGAACATTTCGATATACCGGCCGTATCCCTCCTTTTCGAGGTCTTCCTTCGGGACAAATCTCAGGGATGCCGAATTGAGGCAGTATCTCAGGCCTGTCGGTTTCGGTCCGTCCGGGAACAGGTGCCCCAGATGAGAGTCTCCGTTTTTGCTTCTAACTTCGGTACGGGTCGTAAAGAGGCCTTTATCAATTTTTTCCACTATGTTTTCCGGCATCAGGGGTTTTGTAAAACTCGGCCATCCCGTCCCTGAGTCGTACTTGTCAAGCGAGCTGAACAGGGGCTCTCCCGACACTATATCCACATATATTCCGTGTCTCTTGCTGTCCCAGTATTCATTATGAAAAGCCGGTTCCGTGCCTTCTTCCTGAGTCACTTTGTACTGCAAGGGAGTCAGTTTTTGGCGCAGCGCCTCAGCTCCGGGCCTGGCATATTTCACGGTTTCTTGGGGACCGGAGCTGTTTTCCCCGGAATCCGCCCAGATTTTTTTCAAAAACCGGTCACGGCCCGAATTTAACCGGTAAAAATTGTAGCGGAGAGGATTTTTCTTATAGTAGTCCTGATGATAATCTTCGGCTCTGTAAAATTTGGTAAAAGGAATGATCTCCGTTACAACCGGTTTTTTGTAATGGCCTGATTTTGCAAGCTCTGCTTTTGACTCCTCCGCCTGCTTTTTTTGATCTTCATTGTGATAAAAAACGGCAGACCGGTACTGAGCGCCCCGGTCAACGAACTGGCCGCCGGAATCGGTGGGATCGATGTGACGCCATAATACCTGCAGGAGTTCCTTATAGGTTACCTGCGCAGGGTCATATATGACCTGTATTGCTTCAATATGACCTGTTGTTCCGGCTGAAACTTCCTCATAAGCCGGATTTTCTTTATGACCGCCCGTGTAACCTGATATTACTTCCGTTACGCCTTTTACCTTCTCAAAATCAGACTCCGTGCACCAGAAACAGCCGCCTGCAAAAGTTGCTGTTTGCAGATTTTTGTTTTCTTTTGTCATGTCACTGCCCGCCTTGCTTTCATTGCCGTTAAAAAACATAAATCCTGATATTATGAAAAAAGCCGATATGGCTAAAAATAAAGTCTTCATGTCAAAAACCTCCCCCGATAAATCTTAAATTCCGTTCCAGCCTGAAAGAGAAACTAAACATTATTTATACAGATGCAAGGGGAAGCGCGTTGTTTCCTCTTTTTCCCCGTTCCGCCGGAGCAGGTCATTAAGCCGTAACCTGTTGTATGTTTATAATATATTATTGCTTTCCGCCGTTCCGTATCATATATTGCGGGACAGAATCTCAATAAAATAATATCGGAGAAGATCGAATATGCCTGCACGTGTAAAAAAAGCGAAGAGAGACATTGAAAAGAGGTATTCTTTAAATCAATTTATCGAAAAACTCAGAAGGCTTGCAGACTGTCTTGAACAGGGGCAGAGATTCCGTATTCAGATTGACGGCGAACGGATAACAGTGCCGGGAGTCGCCGCAGTCAATATTGAACATGAAAGGGGAAAGAGGGAAGAGGAAATCGAATTCCAGATAAAATGGCCCGCAGGTAAATGAACCGAATTTTTTTATATCGGATTAGGGGAAGAGGTGTCGTATGAAAACGATCCGGGTTATGATTTGTGTGCTTATCGGAATTGTTATCTCAGATGCGGCTTTTGCTAAAATATATCGATTGAAAGACCAGAACGGCAATTATTATTACAAGGATATTCCCGAGGCGGGTGATTCGGATGAGGTTCCGGTTCAGCCAAAAGCCAAATCAAACGTTTCAGGTGCTAAAGATCTGGGAGCGGAGTTATCAGCACTCTTTAATCCTGCAAGCGCTGTTGAAAGGGCTTCAATAGCCACAGTCACGGTCAAAACATCCATGGGGTCAGGCTCAGAATTTTTTATCACTTCAAACGGCCATATCATAACAAACAAGCATGTTCTCCGGGGCGATGAAAAACGGATGACGGAAATCGACGCCAATATCGAAAAGGCCGACGCCGAAGCGGAAAAGTTTAAAAAGCAGTTTGCCTCCGAAGAAGAGAGGCTGATAAGGCGCGAGAAAATGCTGGAAGACTATAAAAACCAGATTGAAAAGATGACGTACCTGCCGCTCAAAGCTTCCGAATCCGAAAAACACCGAATGGCTTACGAAGAATATCTGATGTGGAAGGAGAATTTTGTCTTCCGCAAAAAGGATTTTTTATCAAAGCTCGAATCATATTCTGAAAAAAAGAATGATTTTTCCTACAAGGCGACCGTCGGCGCCATTGCAAGCCATTTTACCATAATTCTCAAAGACGGCCGCGAATTCAATGTGTACCTGGTTGCCGAGAGCAGGGATGCGGATCTTGCTCTGCTCAAACTGGACGGTTATAAAACACCCTATGTCAAAACGGCTCTGCGTCAACAGACCAGACAGGGGCAGGAGGTCTATGCCATCGGAAGTCCCATTGGTTTAAAGGATTCCGTGAGTTCGGGCATCATTTCAGGCTATGAAAGAGGCTATATCAAAACCAATGCGCATGTTTATCCGGGCAACAGCGGCGGTCCGCTGATAATGACCGGCGGAGAAGTGATCGGTATAAATACATTAAAAATGCTGACACGCCAGTTTGAAGGCCTCGGTTTTGCCATTCCTATAGATACCGCCGTTTCGGAATTCGAAAGCATCTTAAAGGGTTATCTTCCGCGTTGAGCCGTCGATCAAAAAAAACTGTAACATTGAAATGCTGTGACCGGCATAAGGAGCCGTAACAAAATAGTCAGAAATGTAATGATTATTTTGTAACGGCTCCTAAGCGCAGAACGAAACGGACGAAAGAGAGAAAAGCGGCGCAAGCAGACAGGTCAGGGGGAAAGGGGAAAGGATTATGTCAAAACCAGCAAGTTACATAGATAGATATTCAGTACTTGCCGACACTGTTTATATTTTCGGAAGCAGCGCGATATTTCTGCTGTTGTTTGCGGTCAGCCGCACGCTGCTGATGGTGCGAAACATCGGCCTGATCTCGAATATTCCCGTATCCGATTTGCTTTTCTCATATGCAATCGGGTTTCGTTTCGATCTGATCATAACCGGTTACACGATGGCGCCGCTTATAGCCGGCATGTTTTTTCCCGCCGGATTAAGCCGCCGCATGTGGTGGAATCTCTGGCTTGGTTTCGCCCTGTCGCTTTTCAGTTTTCTTGCCGTGATGGAACCGGATTTTTATCGTGAATTTCACACACGTTTAAACAGCCTGGTGTTTCAGTATTTAAAAGAAGATCCGAAAACAGTTATAAGCATGTTATGGCACGGATTCCCGGTGCTGCGTTATCTAATGTTGTGCGGCGTGATGGCCGGTTCCGCGATTGCGATCCTGCGCCTGATAGACCGTAGAACCCGGAAGCCGGATATCCGTTATCGTTACAGATCGCGTTTATTGATTGCAATAGTTCTGATACTTCTGAATATTTTATCCATCCGGGGCACCCTGCGCTTCGGCCCGCCTCTCAGGTGGGGCGATGCTTTCCACGGCCCCCATCTGTTTGCCAATCATCTGGCGCTTAACGGCTCATTCACGCTGGCCAAAGCAGTGGAACAATCCATGGGTAGACGAAAAGAAAATCCATGGCTGAAAAAAATGGAAGGAAAAGAAGCTCTGGCGCTGGTTCAACGGGATTGGCTTTTGCCGCAGGAAACACTAACGGCTCCTGAAAAATACCCTTTGCTTCGCCGTTTTGATCCATTGCAGCCCGCACCGGCTTCTCCCTACAGGAACGTCGTGTTGATTTTGATGGAAAGTTTAAGCGCGCAGCGCATCGGTGTGTTCGGCAACACATTAAAAGTCACTCCTTTTTTTGATGAGCTGGCCGCAGGCGGCCTGCTGTTCGATCATATTTTTTCAAACGGAACGCACACGCATCAGGGCATGTTCGCCACTCTGGGCTGTTTTCCGAATCTGCCGAATTATGAATACCTTATGAATCAGCCGGAAGGCTCGTATCGTTTTTCAGGACTTCCCAAGGTGCTCTCCGGACGCAATTACGATAACGTGTTTGTGTATAACGGCGATTTTGCCTGGGACAATCAGATCGGATTTTTCAGAGCGCAGGGCGTAAGCAAATTCATCGGACGTAACGATTTCGTGAACCCGCGTTTATTGGATCCCACATGGGGCGTAACCGATGAAGACATGTTTGATCGCGCTTTTGATGAAATAGTTAAACTGGAAAAGAGCGGCCGGCCCTTCTATGCCATATTACAGACACTGTCCAACCACATCCCTTATTCGTTACCAGATCCGATGCCGGTTGAAAAGGTGATGGTGAACGGCACGGAGGAGGGGCATCTCACCGCCATGCGCTACGCCGATTATGCGCTGGGGCAATTTTTCAGAAAGGTCAAAAACCGGGGCGGTTTTGACGACACTCTTTTCGTGATAACCGGTGACCACGGTTTTGGCGGAGGAGTACAGATTACAGATATGGATTTATTCCGGTTTCATGTGCCGCTGCTTTTTATCGGGAAAGATATCCAGGCCCGGTTCGGCAAAACTAATGAAACCGTCGGCTCACAGGTGGATATCGTGCCCACCGTTATGGGAATGCTGGGCGGGAGCTACATGCACCACTGCTGGGGAAGGGATTTGCTGGCGCTCCCGGAGGGCGATCCAGGCCGCGCGGTAATTAAACCTTCGGGCAACGAGCAGATGGTGGCATTCATAGAAGGCGAGACAATTTTAATCAAAGCGCCGGAGACCGGACCTAAATTGTTCCGGTACAGGATTCGCCCCGCAATGTCTGCCGAACCGCTCGATAATCCGCTGATGATAGAGCAGATGCAAAAGGCGCTGAATGCTTATCTGCAAACGGCAACGCATGCGCTGCTGGAAAATCATGCCGGGCACAACGATAAGATGAGTCAAAAATAAAGCTGCGGGGAGCTTCAAATGTTCTGAGAAAATACTATGCAATTCTTATGTCCTATTTTCCCATATAAAAATATCTCCATTTTCTGTGCAATATCGTTTGATAAATCATCAAAATCTTTTTGACTTGCGATGAAATACGTATTGGTATGACACAGTAAGAGATTCTGAGCAGTTGTAACGAATTCGGGTTTAACCGGGTATTTCATATTAACCACAAATTTGATATCTTCCGCGTCGGGGCCAATTTTGTAGAAAGCAATTATGCCCGGTTTGGCTTTTATCAGATTTTCCACCTTTTCTACAAAAGGTTTGGTAAGTTCACGATTGTATATAAACGGGTCGATGATTCCTATGCTGAATATGATAAACACCAAAACACCGATTGACATAAAATATAAACTGCTGTGAGAATGCTCCTGATATTTGCGACCCAAGCTTACACTGACAATCAGCAGGACGGCCAGCAATCCGAGAGTAATCATGTAATTAATAGTGGAAACCGGCACATAATATGTTTTAAGAAAATATAACCCGGCAGCTCCGATGAAGGTAATAAGAGGAAGTGTCTTACAGATTCGCAGAAATATTCTTTTTACCCAGGCAAGGAATCCTCCTGACGCCGAATTGACAAACAGATAAGAAGTCAGCAAAGACAGTGCCGGAACGACAGGTAAAACATAACGAGATTTTTTGGCTCCCGGAATTGACATGCCAAGAAGGATAATAACCGTCCAAACAGCCAAATGGCCAAGAAATCTGTAATTTATATTTTCACGTTTGATAATTTTTTTCCAAGAGACAACAGTAATAATAATCGCGAGCGGATAACTTGCCGCATAAGAGGTAAAACCGTTTAACCAGTAAAAAAGGAAGTTTTTTGAGCCGCTGTCCATGCGTCCCTCTGCCTGCATATGAATCACTTCTTTTACAAAAGAATCTCCTCCCTGTCGATAGGCGGCTAACAGTAATCCTGTGCTGCAGAGCCCCAAAAGAACCAGGCCTGCGGAACCGAAAAGAAGGCATTTCCTGTATTCTTTTTCCCAGAAATAAAAGCCGCAGGTTATCGCGGTTGGAATAACAAGACCTATAGGGCCGCGAAAACTAAAACCAACGACGAACAGGAATGGAATAAGCCATAAACGTTTTCGTTTGCCTGAAAGCAAAGCCGAATAGGATAGGTAGAAGCACAAAACAGTCACCAGACCGGTATATTGGTCTAATGCAATGCTTCGTGATTCAATGAAAAAGGTATAGGTGAACAACGCGAACAGCACTGCATATATTCCCCATTCCCGGGTATGCATAGCGCCAATGCGATAAGTAAAGACCAGGATAAAAGCGGAAGTTACAGCCGTAGGCAGTACTGCCGACAACACCGTCACCTTTCCAAACGGCAGGGAAAGCAAATAGATGAGATACGTAGAAAGAGCAGGATAGTCCGGATACGGATTCCGGTAGGTAGTCGGAAAAAATGACGGCCCGTAATTCAGCATTTCTTTTGCGAATAAAGCAAAACGGGTTTGGAATCCGATAAATTCCGGGTTTAAACCGACAGTAAAAACCAGAACACCCAGTGCGAATATCAGCAAAGAATCCATGTTTGTTTTCGATTTTTCACTTGGAAAATCTGACATCGTCACATTTTTAACAACACCTGATTTAGAAAACATCAACCTGGGAAAGGATATGTCCTGAATCATCCTTTCTCGGCAAAATCGCCGGATTTAGAACCAGCACATGAGCTTTTCGTGATTGAAAACCGATCAAAAAGCAGATTATTCGCATCATAGGCTTCACATGTAAGGGTTTTTCCGTTCACCTTAATCAGAGTATAGTGCAGATCAGCTTTGCTTATCTCGACAAACCAGCCCGGCCCTGCGGTTTGGGGAGGGGCACCGGCCCGGCCACATGCTATTTCGCAACGGCCCTGATTTGCACAGCTGCCATACTCTGCGACAGGCGCCGTTGAGTTTATATTACGGTTTATCGGCTTGCTTCTTTCGTAGCAATGATTATGCCCGTTAAATATCATGTCAACGCCGTAATCATCGAAGGCTTTCCACCATGTGTTCAGGAACGGATCCATTTGGCCTGCATCTTTGGTGGCTGTAAAAAATGGCTGATGAAAAAGAACAAATTTCCAGGTCTGGGTCGTATTCTTCAGTGCATTAACCAGCCAGTCCAGTTGTGTTGCGCTTTTTGCGTCGAAACTGTTCAGGCAGATGAACAGCGCATCGCCATAATTAAATGAATAATACAATTTGGAATTCGAAGGATTTAAAGGCATAATAAAATTGTTAATATACTTTGCTTCCCCATTATTTTTGAGTTCGCAATTTCCTATTGTATAATATATCAATTTATTTTCCAGAAAACTTTTGCCGTGGTCAAACCAGTTGTCCCAGGCAGAATTATCCGAACCGTCGGCTACCGTGTCGCCCGTAAAAAGAACCATATCCACATCTCTGGTATTGGCTGCATCGCTTGTCTTTTTCCAGTCGGCCATAAAACTTCTTGAATCGCCTAGGGCTATAAATGAATAATTATTGGTTGTAACAGGCGATGCCGTTTTAAATGTTTTTACCGCTGTCCATGTTCGGAGGTGCGAATCATATATCTTGTAATAAATCGTGGCATTGGCCGCCGGCGATGAAAATGCATAATCAAACAGATTATCAGTGTAACCGGACCGCATTATTCCTGCAAATTCACCTTTTTCGCAAACTGGCGTATACCCCCACCATATTCTATCGGAAGTGCCTTTACTTTGCCATGTTATGGTTAACCCGTTTAAAGGATCAGAGCTGCTTCCAAAGCGTATGTGCTGTACGGATTGCGCACCCGTTGAGCAGGAGAATAAAGCTAATATCAGAACAAATAAATATCTTTTCATTTTATTCTCAATTATCTTCCGATCGCAAGATATGTGAAACCCAATTCTTTCAACTCAATCGGGTCGTATATATTCCTTCCATCAATGATGACAGGCTTTTTCAACAGCTCTTTTACAACCTTCATGTCAGGATTTCTGAACTCATCCCACTCAGTGACAACAATAAGGGCATCGCAGCCCCGGATCGTTTCATAAGGATCTTTAAAAAACCTTACACCTTTTAACACTTTCCCGGCATTTTTTATTGCAACAGGGTCAAAAGCATGAATTATTGCGCCCATCTTTTGAAGATCGTCTATTATCTTCAACGAAGGAGCCTCCCTGATATCATCCGTTTTGGGCTTGAATGAAAGCCCCCATATTGCTATTGTGCTTCCATCAATCGGCATGACAGATTTGAGTTTTTCAACTGCAACCGTTTTTTGCTTTTCGTTTATCCTGTGAACGGATTCAAAAAGATCCGAATCACAACCATATTTCTTTAATGTTGATATCAGCGCCTTAACATCCTTCGGGAAGCAGCTCCCGCCATATCCGACACCGGCATGTAAAAAACGAGAACCGATTCTGCCGTCAAGACCGAGCCCTCTTGAAACATCTTTTATGTCAGCGCCCGTTTTATCACACAGAAATGATAACTGATTCATGAAGCTTATCCTTGTTGCAAGCATCGCGTTGCCGGCATACTTTATTATTTCCGCGCTTTTTATACCTGTTATCATTATAGGTCTTCCGGTTCTTGCAACAGAGCGGTACAACGCACTCATTATTTTTTCAGCTTTTTTGCTGTCGGTCCCGATAATAATTCTGTCCGGATTTTCAAAGTCTTTAACAGCAGCACCTTCTCTTAAAAATTCAGGATTTGAAACCATATCAAAATCAATTTCTTTTCTCTGATTTGCCTTTATTATATTTCTTACAAGGTCTGCGGTTCCGACAGGCACTGTACTTTTATTTACAACTACCTTGTACCTGTTCATAAACTTACCGATCTGCATTGCAACATTTTCTACGGCCGTAAGATCTGCTTCCTGCAAATGATTTGATGGTGTTCCGACACAGATTAAAATAATATCGGATTCCCTGACGGCTTTTTTGATATCAGATGTAAAAACAAGTCGTCCCGCCTTAAGATTCCGTTTAAATATTTCTTCAAGCCCCGGTTCATATATTGTAAGCTCTCCCCCGGCCAGGGCCTCTAATTTTGCTTCATCAATATCAAAACAAATTACGTTATTGCCAAGATTCGCAAAACCGGTTCCTGTGACAAGGCCAACATAACCGGTTCCGGCAACAGTAAGATTCATCTTATCACCTCTTTTATAAGTTTAAGCCGCGCCGAGGCAGAGACACCGTTACCAGCGTCCGGCCATCTTGCCGGCTCTCGAATTTTACATTTCCGCCATGAAGTTCGACGATTCTTTTTGCGATGGCCAGGCCCAGTCCGGAGCCGCCGTTCAGGATGGACTTGGACTTTTCGACCCGGTAGAATTGATCAAACACCTTGGGGATTTCAGCCTCGGCAACGCCTGGGCCTGTGTTGGCGATGGTTACCGTCAGTTCGGCAGCGGACTGGTCGCCCGTCAGTTCAATCTGTCCACCATCTAAGTTATACTTTATGGCATTATCCAGAATATTTGAAAAGGCGCGGTGCAGTTTTTCCCTGTCTCCATGAGTAACAAGCCGCATGGGAAGGCGGATGTCCATTTTGATATTTTGAGCATCTGCCAGAAATTTATATTCCCCAGCCAGAGATGATAACAGCTCGGTTATTTGAACCGGCTTTGGATCGATGCCGGTCAGCGTTTCCAGGGATGAAAGGTTCAACAGATCTTTTACCAGTCGCTCCATGCGCAATACCTGATTGTTTAATCGCAGAAGGTTATCCATCATAAAGGGCGGCAAATTTTCCCGGTCAGAGGTGCAAATCTCATCGACAGTCAGTCGCATGGTGGTGAGCGGCGTTTTCAATTCATGAGATGTATCGAAGAGAAAATCCCTCTGCCTCACAAAAGAATATTGCAGCCGGTCCAGCATCCGGTTGATGGCCCTCGCGAGCTCACTGAATTCATCCCTTCCTTCTCCGGCGGGTATCCGCTGGCCAAGATTCTTTTCACTGATATCTTGAGTCAAATCTTTCATTCGACCAATCGGCTGCAGGATTTTACCGGCTATGAAACGGCTGATGGCGATCAACGCCAGGGCTGAAAAAATAAGCGCGGCCACAATGCCGAAAACCAGTTCCCATATTTCGTCTTCCAGTTTTTCCATGGTCCGGGCGATCTGTACAACGAACGACCGGCCGTCCAACTCAATCGAAACGGTCCTGACCCGAAAGGTTAATTTCTGGCTTCGGTCCTGGTCCAGTTTGATTTGCCCGCGTGTAATGACGGCCTTGGCAGTAGGACTGGAACGTGGATTTACCTGAGGAAGCTTTACCCGTTTTGCCAGATCGGACTGGTAGAGCATCTTATTGGTGCCTTGCTCATAAATCTCGATCCAATACGCATACATCACATGATCAACAGTTTCGAGAGATGCTGATTCCGACGCGCTTTGTCTTTTCAAGATCATTGAAGTTGCTCTGTACGCCTCCTCTTTCAGTACGGCATCCAGAAGTTTGAAAGGTTGCTCCAACAATTCATAAAACACAACGACGGAAAACAATAAGCTGGAAACGAAGCCGGCCCCGACAATAAAGAGTGTGATCTTTGTCTTGACAGTCATTGTTCCGTGTCTCCGATGATATACCCAACGCCGCGGATGGTTCGGACAATATTGCCTTGGCCTGAATCACCGATTTTTTGACGAAGATTCTTGATATGAACATCCATGAAATTGGACATGCTGAAGGGATCGAAATCGTCTCCCCATACATGTTCGGCCAGGCTGAAACGCGACACGGCCCTGTTTCTATTGTGCAGGAGAAACTCAAGGATGGAAAACTCTCTGGGGGTCAGCTCGACCGGTTTTCCGCCCTTGGTTACCTTGCGGCTTACCGTGTCAAGCTCAAGGTCCTGAACCTGCATGGCTGATTCACACTGGCCTCCGGATCTCCTGAGCAAAGCACGCACGCGTGCCAGCAACTCATCCAGGGAAAACGGTTTGGCCAGGTAGTCATCCGCACCAAGGTCGAGGCCCCTCACCTTATTTGCCGCATCACCCTTTGCGGTGAGCATGAGCACGGGAGCATCGATCCCGGCCTTTCGTGCGTCTTCCAGGACGGTCAGCCCGTCGATTTTTGGCATTGTGATATCGAGAATAATCAAATCGAAAGGCGTATCGAATAATTTGTCTAATGCCTTTTCGCCATCCATTGCCGTCTCTACGATGTAACGCTGGCTTGTTAAAATATGCTGTAATTGTTCCAGCAGCGAGTAATCATCATCTGCGATCAAAATTCTCATCACCGGACCCTCATAAAAATCTTTTCGCTCCCATACCCCTGCCGGCCCCTGTGGCGGTTATGCAAAAATCAAAAGATAAAATAACATCAAATAAAGCGGTACGCAACCATTATAGGCCTGTAAAAATCTGTCAACAGGCTGAGGGCGATTAATCTCCGGCATTTTCAATACTTCCAGAGAATATATCCGGAAGGACCGCTCTGATCCTGAAAAACAGGCTTGGGAAGCTGATCCATCCATCGAACAATATTCTTAACTCTGGCGATCAGCACTGTTTTGCCCCGGTTTTGATTTATGAGATCAGCAGCAGATTGAATGTCAATTAATCTCCCGTCTGCATATTTATTACTCAATCCATAATCAAGTTCACCGGCCCCTCCAAGCACGTAAGCATCATTGCGCTGCAGATACCAGCATACAGACCCGATCGAATTTTCGTCGGAAATGATTATATCCATGTCAGCGATATCTTTCTTGTATTGTTCCAGTAAAACACCTGGCGATTTCGCTTCAATGGTCTGGTCAGGGGTGGTATAGTGAACAACAAAGAAAAGGAGAAGCGGCGCTATACTGAAAAGGAGGGCTTTGTTTTTTACATTACGGCTTCGGAAGGACCAAAAGCACAGCAGAACAGAAAAAAAGAAGCCATTTATCAGCATCATAACTTTCCAGGGCTGGCTATACGGGCGAAACCCGTTGAAGCCGAAGAATTGAACATACAAAAATGCAATAAGGATCAGACCGAAAAACACGGCGCATACAGCAGTGCCCCCTTGAAATAACCTATCCCGCACATTTTTCTTGAGCGCGTACAAAAGACCAAAGGCCATGAGCATGGCAAAAGGAGGAAAGCAGGGTAGGATATAGGTGAGCAATTTGCCATTCGACAACGAGAAAAACAAAAAGGGCAGTACCAGCCAGCAAATGCAAAAGCTTAGAACCCTGCCTTGCGCTCCCTGTTCAAACAGTCGCGCCTTTATTCCCGGCAAAGCCGCAGGGGCCACAAAGGTCCAGGGGATCAACATGCCCGGTGCGATCAAAAGGAAAGACCAGAAAGACTCTTTATGTTGGGCATTGTCGGCCATAAAGCGGCGGATATGTTCATTCCAGAAAAAGAACCGCCAGAAATCCGGCTCTCTTAAGTGAATTGCTATACTCCATGGCAGTGCCACCAGGAGGGCCGTAAGAATCGGCAGCCAGCTCATGCGAAACAAGTCGGAATACCGGCGCTGCCATACCAGATAGGGAGCTAAGACTAAAACCGGTACGGCAAAGGCAAGAAACCCCTTGGTCAGAAAAGCCAGGCCGCAGGAGAGACCGGAAAGCACCAGAAATCCTTTTTCCCTAGCAGAACCAGGCTGCTCTTCAGATGCAAAATAGAAAGCAGTGATGGATGCAGTCAGGAAAAAAGAAAACAGGCTGTCCAGCACTGCCGTGTTGCCCACTCCGAACACCTCAAAACAGGATAGAAAGATGAGAGTGGCCAGGATAGCAGGCAAACCGTCATCTTTATCCTCACGACGTGACACACGCCTGACCAATACGTATATCAACAGGGCCGACAGCCCGACAGCCAGAGCGGACGGCAGGCGCACGGCAAAATTGTTTTCGCCGAATAACAGAATAGAGCCTGCATGCACCCAATAACCCAGCGCCGGTTTTTCGAAGTACCTCACGCCGTTGAGGTGGGGGACAACCCAGTCGCCGCTGGCGATCATCTCCCGGGGAATTTCGGCGTAGCGCGTTTCGTCCGGGACAACGAGGTCACGGGCCCCAAGGGGCAGGATGTAGGAAAGTAAAAAAAACGACAGCAGCAGGACGGCATATCCCATTTTAATGTTCATCGGTTTCTGTATGCTCAATTCATTCATCGGAAGAAACTCTCGCTGATTTAATGGGGCCGGTTGTTTTCTCCTGGCAGGCAAGCCACCCGTCCCTTCCGGCCACAGCCGTCTGGCGGATATCGGATTCTGCAATTTCCGGATTTTGAGATAGAAGGTCACCGAGGGGTCTGAAGACGATATCACGCTGTCCGGCCTTGTCCAGAAAATCTTGAAACAGGGCAAGGCAACTGATCCCTTCCACTTCGGTATGGATGGTCAACACGTTGAGATGATCAGGACGGATCATATCAAGCAGGTATCCATTGTAGGTTTCCGGTGTGCATTTCAGGCCGATAAGTTCATCATAGGTCGGCAGGGTGGTCGGCACCTGGACATGACTGAACCGCTGGCCTTCAATTACCGGCCGGAAGAGCGAATGGCCGCGGCAATCGGATTGGAACCGGAAAGGAAAATGTTCGAGCGCATGAAGCGCTTCGGGCGTAACCTGCCATGCGGGTGCGGCGAAGCAGTCGGGGTTTCTTCCCAGGATCTCTGTCAGTAAATCGTAACCTTTCTTAATTTCACCGGTTGTGGCCTGTTGGCTTAGGCGCGTAAGCTGTGTCTGCCAGCGGTGATGGTCCCAGGCATGGAGTCCAACCTCATGGCCCGCTTCGGACGTCTCGCGAATCGGCCCCGGGCAGCGCTTTCCAATTATCGGACCGGGCCAAAGCGTTCCCCGCAAAAGGATATCCCAACCGTAAAGACTGGCCGCCCGTGTCCTGAACATCTTGACCAGAAACATGGGACGCAGCAGGCGCCGCAGATGGCGGCCCATATTATCCGGCCCCACAGAAAAGAAAAAAGTGGCCCTGATGGAATGCTTTGCAAACAGGCCAAGGAGATTGGGCACCCCAATCCTTGTTCCTCTCAATGTATCAACATCAACACGCAGACCGATTATCATGCCTGATCCCGAACCGCCTCTTTAAGGAAAAAATCAAGGGTTTCAATTACCGATTGTTCCAGACTGATCTCAGGCTCCCATTTCAGTACGCGTTTAGCGTTCTCTATGCTGGGCTTTCTGTGAATAACGTCTTCATATCCGTCTCCATAATAGGATTTGCTGTCTATCTTTCTTAATCCGGCAAATGGAGGAAATTTATGCCGCAAAGGGTGCTTTTCAAAATTTGCTATCAGCAGATTCGCAAGGTCTTCAATGCTGGCCTCATTGTCGGGATTGCCTATATTGAAAATTCTGCCGTTGCAGCGGCCGCCCTTGTTTTCTATTATGCGGTAAAGGCATTCGACTCCGTCTTTGACATCGGTAAAGCAACGTTTCTGTTTTCCTCCGTCAACAAGCTGAATGGGAGTGCCTTCGGTCAGGTTAAGAATAAGCTGGGTGATTGCCCTTGAACTTCCGACCCGGGCGGAATCAAGACTGTCGAGCCTCGGCCCGATCCAGTTAAATGGCCGAAAGAGGGTAAACTGAAGTCCTTTTTGAGCTCCATAGGCCCAGATTACCCGGTCAAGAAGCTGTTTGGAACAGGAATATATCCAGCGCTGTTTCTGAATAGGACCGACAACAAGTTTTGACTTATCCTCGTCGAATCTTTCGTCATCGCACATCCCGTATACTTCCGAAGTCGAAGGGAAAATAACTCTCTTGTTGTATTTTGCGCAGTACCTGACTATGCGCAGATTTTCCTCAAAGTCGAGTTCAAAGACCCTCAAAGGATTGCGTACATATTCTATCGGAGTTGCAATGGCAACCAGCGGCAGGATAATATCGCATTTGCGCACATGATACTCGATCCATTCCCGGTGGATTGAAATATCACCTTCTTCGAAATAAAACCCATCCCGTTCTTTAATCCTGCATATGGATTCCGCCTGAAGATCCATTCCGTGAACTTTGTATTTGCCGCTGTCGAGCAGCCTTTCACTCAAATGGTTTCCTATAAATCCGTCGACTCCCAGAATAAGCACATTCTTTTTTGCAGTCATTGAAACGCTGCGGCATGGTATTTTGCCGAACCGCAGCCCTTCAACAAGATTCATCTGTCCGGCGAGCTGGGGGCCGTTCATGTAAATGCCGTCTTCAGACTGACCGTATTCCACACAAACTGAGCCCTGGCCGCAGGAGATAAGGAGCGGGTCTGTTGAAATAATTGTGCCAGGGATACCCCCGGTATTTGCCGCTCTGCTCACTTTCCAGAAGATGTATTTTCTGTCTCCGGCAAAGCTGAACGCGCCGGGATAGGGATAGGTTACTGCGCGAACAAGATTCCTGACGGCCTCAGCGTTCTGGTTCCAGTCGATCTCGCCGTCCCCGGGAGTCCTTCCTCTGAAATAACTTGCCTTGGAATTATCCTGGGGTATCTTTGCAGCCGTGCCGTTTTTGATCTGCGGCAAAACTTCATCCAGAAGGGAGATTGATGCCTGAACAGCCTTTTTATGGAGGGTCAGCGCCGTATCATCATCTGTTATCAGTATCTTCCTCTGGCCTGCGATATCTCCGTCGTCAGGACTGGGCGTCATATAATGGAGGGTTACGCCGGTTTCTTTTTCGCCGTTTACAAGCACCCAGTTTATCGGACACCGGCCGCGATATTTAGGAAGCAGGGATCCGTGCAGGTTAAGACAGCCTGACGGCGGAATATTTAAAAGTGCGGGTTTCAGCATATCCCGATAGTAAAAGGAGAAAAGAATATCGGGCTTCAATTCTTTTATTTTCTCAATCCACAAGGGGTGATTGATATTGTCCGGAGCAAACACCGGAATTTTGTATCTGGAAGCCATTTCAGCCACCGAATCAAACCATATCCGCTCTGAAGGGGCGTCATTATGAGTGAATACGGCGGCAATTTCAAATCCATGTCTTGATAAAGCCTCGATTCCCGCACAACCAAAATTATGATAACCCAGTACTATTGCTCTCATTTTAATTTCCTTTGTTAATGTTTCTTCCCGAAACTCTTTTTATCAAAAAGAAAGGACGTGACCTGACATTGTTGTATATCCGTCCTATATATTCTCCAAGCAAACCCATGCCCATAAACTGGGCTCCGATAAATATAAATAAAATTGCAAACAGGGTAAAAACCCCCTCCCCGGCCCAGGCAGAACCGAGTATAATGCGCAGAAGCAATAAAAAGAGGCCGAACCCGATCCCGAGGATGGCTATTCCCAGACCTATAATGCTTAACATGCGCAGAGGAAATGTGGTCATGGATGTGAAAAGATCGAACATCAGGTTTATAAGCTTTGAAAAGGAGTATTTTGTAACACCGCCTCGGCGCGCTTCATGCCGGACTTCAATTTCCGTAGTGGTATGGGCATAATTGTTGGCCAGAATCGGAATGAAGGTGCTGCGCTCATCACACTCAAGAACCGTATCGACGATATTTCTCTGATAAGCCCGCAGCATACACCCGTAGTCATGCATCATAACGCCCGTTGATTTCTGAACGGCCTTATTTATAATTGCCGAAGAGATTCTTCTGAAGAGCGAATCTTCCCTATCTTTCCTGACCGTGCCAACCACATCATACCCCTGCCGTGCTGTTTCAACAAGCCTTGGAATCTCTTCAGGAGGATTTTGCAGGTCGGCATCCAGTGTCACGACGATATCGCCCCTCGATTCCTTAAAACCTGCCATGACTGCAGCATGCTGTCCGTAGTTGCGGTTTAAAAACACGCCTATAATTTTGCCGGGATGATTTTCAGAAGCCCTGCCGATTATTTCAGGCGATGAGTCTTTGCTTCCGTCATCGATAAGAATTATCTCATACTTTATTCCGATACTGTCACATGCACTCAGGCATCGGGGGATAAGCTCATTCAAATTGTCATCCTCGTTAAAAACAGGAATTACAACGGACAATAAATTAAAAATACTCATTTTCTTCTCCGTAAATTACTTTATTGAAACTAATACATCCTTGATGGCATCAATAACATCATCCACATCTTCCATTTTCATATCGGGGAAAAGAGGAAGCGAACAAATCCGGTCTGAATTCCACTCGGTGTTCGACAGGGCACCGTCAGACAGGTGCAATGTTTCGCGATAATATTTCTGCGTGTGCGCCGCTTTAAAATGTATACCGGTCCCGATATTCCTTTTTTTTAATTCCGCCATGAAGGTCTCCCGATCCATGCCTGCCAGCTTCGTGTCCAGGCGGACAACGAACAGGTGCCGGGCGTGGCGCATGGGATAGGACGGAACGGCTAGTGGCAGGATTTCATCCACGTCGGCCAGCAGTTCCTGGTAGCGGCTGGCCAGCAGAGAACGTTTTTCAATGAAGTTATCCAGTCGTCTTAATTGACCCAGACCGAGGACCGCAGCCATGTCGGTCAGGTTATACTTGAACCCCGGTTCCAGAACCTCGGCCTGGGGAGACCTGCCCTGTGTATTGCGGTCATAGGCATCCGCTCCGAGGCCGTGAAACTTCAGCCTGCGAATGCGTTCGATAAGCGTTGGATCGTCGGAACAAAACATCCCGCCTTCGCCGCAGGTAATGTTTTTGATGGGATGAAAGGAAAAGATGGCAGTGCCTCGCCGGCCGATCTTTTCTCCTCTGTATTCGGTGCCGGCGGCATGAGCGGCGTCTTCAACCAGATGAATGTTTTTCGCTGAGGCCAGTCGCCGCAGTGGTTCCATGTCCACTGAGGCACCGGCAAAATGCACCGGAACAATCAGCCGGGTGCGATCGGTGATGAGAGGTTCAACGGTTTCCGCCGAAACCATGAGGGTATCGCGGTCGATATCCGCTAAAACCGGGGTGGCGCCGGCAAGCACGATAAGGTTAACGGTGGAGACCCAGGTCATGGAGGGAGTGATCACTTCGTCCCCAGGACCAATGCCAATGGCGGCAAGCAAAAGATGCATGCCCGCTGTGGCTGAACAGAGCGCCACCGCCCCTTTGGCATTGCAGTACTCTCGAAAAGCCTCTTCAAACTCGGTCGCCTTCGGGCCGGTGGTGATCCAGCCGGAGCGAAGCACATCGGCTACTGCCTCGATCTCCAACTCACTGATGGCCGGTTTGGAAAACGGAAGGAATGAGGATCTCATATGGTTTTCCCTTTATCTGAATACTGTGATTTTATTGTTGCAACAGACGGCCCACGCTTTCCTTGGCCGATCATAATTATAAATATAGCAGGTCAAGATGAAGAAATGATGAAGACAGCAGACAATGGAGAATATCATTCTGATTTTTATACGAAATATCAGGGGACAAAACCCAATATTTTCTCCAATATGAGCCTTTGATCTGTTGATCCGGAATCATGTTCCGACCGGACGCAGAGCTCAAAATAGTGCCAAAGACGAATGCGCCAGTACCCCTTTGAGCAGCTTTATGTACCGGCAAATTTTCATAATTGCAGTTGTGGCTGATAAATAACCTGCTCAAATTACTCTTCATTCAAGCCGCCTGCCTCGTTGTTGTCCCTGCATACGGGCATATAATCTGCCTGCTGAATCGTTTCGCCGGCGTCTGCTTTGCCAAGAAGATGTTTCGGCATAAAGGCGAAGTTTGCTATCATCGTCGGAATCACGGCGCTTGCGATAACCGCCGTGACGAGAAGGGAATATTGCTCCCGGCTCACGATTCCGTGCGAGTACCCGTAGAGGGCTGAAATAGTCCCGAAGGTAAGGCCGGTCGACATCAGGAGAGTATAATACCATTTTTCGTTTTTCTCCTTTCGGAAGATGCCGATTATGGGATAGAGGCCGAAGATCTTGGAGAAAACTTTTCCTGCAAGAAGGGCAAGAAGCACCAAAGGTGCGGAAATAATGGCGGGCAGGGATACAAGGGAGCCGGCCCTTAAGAAATAGAATGGTGTCAAAAATCCTATGGTCAGGGTGCGAAGGCGCCTGATGAAGAAAGTATCCCTTGCCGCCGAGCCCGCAAGTATCATTCCGGCTATGTAAGCGGGGAGAACAGCTTCGCTTCCGGACCACAAAGCAAGAGCTCCGAGCCCGAAAAGCACGAAAAGTATCCACTTTGTTCTTATCGCGGCTGTTCTGTTTCCGTAAAGGCCTGTGAGGCGTGACGTGATAAACGGGAGGGCAAAGAAAGATACCATGCAGACTCCTATGAAGACAAACGTTCTATAATTAAAAGGCGCAAAGAGAAGGCCGAGCATGATCACGGTTCCGAGGTCATTTACAAAACATGATCCGAGGATTCCTTTTCCGAATTCAGTCTTGTTGAATCCGGATTCGAGCATCACGGCGTAAACCACAGCCATAGAAGTTGTAGAGAGAGCCACTCCGGCAAGCAGGCTCTGTTGTGCGCTCCAGCCAAGCAGGTATTTTGCCAGTGCTGCGCAGCCGAGAAAGGGCGCAAAAAAACCGATAAGGCCGACTACCGTCACCTCTTTAATTTTGGTCCGCATGACCGACGGCTCAAGCTCCGCTCCGGCAAGAAATGTGAGAAGGACTGCACCCGATGCGGCGATAAATTTCAGCCATTCGAGATTTGAACCGAGCGCATCGGGACCGAAGAATCGCCCGACGATTGCTGCCGCCGCAACGCCGACGCAGATTTCAACAAGGGCCATCGAAATCCGGAGGTGACTTGCAAGAATTGTGGATAAAACAGCGAGCGCGAGCCAGATAGTTGCAGTCGTGAAAGCGCTTTCCATTTTTATTCATTCCTCAGAGTGATTATATGAAAGATCAGTCGTTGAATATCTTTAGAGAGTCTCCGTTTACATCCTGTGCCGGCAATGCCAAAGATTCGGAAGGGGTCTCCTGGACGGATCTGAGCTTTCGTTCAATGGCGCGGGTCCTTGTTTCGGCGTTGTCTATCGTGTCTGTAGCTTCAAGGAGCTTCTTCTTGGTCTTTGCAAGCACATCCCCGAACCTGCCGAATTCGGCTTTGACTGCGCCGAGAAGCACCCATATTTCGCTTGAGCGTTTTTCAATGGCAAGAGTCCTGAAACCCATCTGGAGGCTGTTTAATAAAGCCGCAAGGGTTGTAGGCCCCGTCACAATCACCCGGTATTCACGCTGAAGGATATCGCAGAGCCCGGGCCTGCGGATTACCTCGGCGAAGAGACCTTCGATCGGAAGGAACATGACTGCAAAGTCGGTGGTATTAGGAGGATCTATATATTTCTCCCTTATAGCTTTTGCCTCTGCTTTTATGCGCATTTCAAGGTTTTTAAGAGATTTATCAGCAAGATCCTTGTCTGCCGCTTCCTGTGCATCGATAAGACGCTGATAATCCTCCTGCGGGAATTTCGCGTCTATCGGCATCCATACAACATGCTGACCCGAAGGATCCTGCCCGGGAAGCTTTATGGCAAATTCCACCCTTTCCTGACTGTTCTTTTTTGTTGCGACATTGGCTTCATACTGATCGGGGGATAGTATCTGCTCAAGGATTGCACCGAGCTGGATTTCGCCCCATGTTCCACGTGTTTTGACATTGGTAAGCACTTTTTTCAAATCCCCGACTCCGGTTGCGAGGGTTCTCATCTCTCCAAGCCCTTTGTAAACCTGCTCAAGGCGCTCGCTTACCTGCTTGAAAGATTCGCCGAGGCGTGTTTCAAGTGTTGTCTGGAGCTTTTCATCGACGGTTGCGCGCATCTGTTCGAGTTTCTTGCTGTTTTCATCCTGCATTGTGCCCAAGCGGTTTTCCATTGTAAGGCGCATCGATTCAAGTTTTTCCTCGTTGAGCCTTGTCATCGCCATGAGCTGTTTTGAAAAGGAATCCAATTGATCTTTCTGCATGCCGGCAATCTCGGCCATCCGTTTTGAAAGGGAGTCTCCGTAATCCTTTAGTGAAGCGCCAAGCTCTTCGCGGGCGAGCCTCGAGTTGTCGGTCGATTCCTTCCTGTTTTCGAAAACCTCTTTTTTTACCGATGCTTCAATGTTTGCAGTCTGCTTTTCCAGCGCGGCAAAATTCTCTTTGAGCTTTGCTTCGATATCTTCCGGTTTGCGTCTTATGATTATGAGAATAAAAACAAACGATAAGACGCTGACGAGGCCAATCAGAACGAGCAGTATATCGGTCATTTTCAGCTCCATGAATAAGGGCTTAAGGTAATTGTGAATATTGAAAAATCGGATTTATGACGCTGGATGGTATGAGAAAGAGAGTGTTGCGTCAAGTTTAAAAAACATGGAATACGTCAAAAGGGTTTGATCTTTACGGATAAATATAAGACAATATATTCGGATCACCTCCAAAAGAGTTTGTGATCCAGGGGCCCATGATTTAAGTGACCGGAAAAAGCTTTCTATGAAAATTCGGATGGGGAATATGAAGAGGCAGTCCTTTTGCATAACATTAATTATATTCCTGGCCTTTTTTGCTGGATTATCTCTTGCCGATGTCGTGGAAATAATACAGATCCGTTACAGGAGCGCACCGGATGCTCTCCGGATTGTCGAAAAACTGCTGACAAAGGACGGCTCGGTTACTATGGACGAGCGGACAAATTCACTTATCGTGAAAGACAGTGAGGAGTCAGTCGGCAGAATAGTAAAAATCATCGGGACTTTTGACAAAGCAATAGAGCAGGCAAAAATAAGAGTGAGGTTCAATGAGGACGAATCGAACTCAGGCCGTTTGGTTTCGGCAGGAGGTTCTCTTCACGGAAAGAACTGGGAAATTTCGTCCGGAAAGAAAAAGAACGGCGTGGAAATACGTGCTGAAGATGTTTCTAAAAGCAGGCAGACGGGATCCGAATATTTTGTGAGCGTCGCTTCAGGGAGCCCGGCCTACATCGTAACCGGCAAGAGCATTCCGTACAGGGAGAAATGGGTGCGTATCGGCGGGAAACACGCGATTGCCGGTGATTCCGTTCACTTTGAAAAGATAGAGACCGGCATTGAAATTACCCCTGTCATAGCAGGCGATCATGCTGATATAAGAATCGTTCCGAGAATTTCGGACGGAGGACAGGAAGGCGGCATAATCCGTTTCTCTGAAGCCTCAACAAGGATGACGGTTCCTCTGGGAAAGTGGGTGACGATAGGCGGTGCGGATCAAAAAGATAATGAGGTTTTAAATGCCGTTTTAGAAAAGGGCGGTGGAACGCAAGGCTCTTCTTTTTCAGTTTCGATAATGGTGGAAAAATAATTGGGGAAAGAATTGTAATTTTTATAGGAGGATTTTTGAAAAAGCTCAAAGGTTATCAGAAACAGTATTTAAAAGGCTTGGTGCACGGGCTCAAGCCGTACGTTTTTATCGGGCAGAAGGGAATAACCGGATCTCTTCTGAAATCAGTGGACGAAGCGCTTGACAAGCACGAACTTATAAAGGTCAAGTTCATCGATTTCAAAGAAAAAGATATGAAAAAAGAGATAATGGCCGAGATCGAAAAGCTGGCGGTTTGCGAACTTGTTGGAGCCGTGGGGCACGTAGCTATATTTTACAGGCAGCAGAAGGATCCTGGAAAACGGGTGGTTATAGTTCCGGATGAAAAGAAGGGTTCAGGCGCAAAGCTAAAAACTTTAAAGAAATAAAAATTTGTGTAAGAAAAAAGGGAGGATGAAATGGAAGAAAGAACCGGAATGGTCACAATGAAGGGGAAGCCCATGACGCTTGCCGGCCATGCTTTGAAGGTCGGAGACAAATCGCCTGATTTTGAAGTGACGGGCAATGACATGAAGCCTGTAAAGTTCTCATCATTTTCGGGAAGGGTCTGCATTATATCGGCGGTTCCGTCTCTTGATACTCCGGTATGTGACATGGAGACAAGAAGGTTTAACAAGGAAGCTGTCGGGCTCGGACCTGATGTTGTGATTCTTACAATCAGTATGGATCTGCCCTTTGCACAGAAAAGATGGTGCGGGGCCGCCGGTGTAGAAAAGGTGATAACCCTTTCGGATTATAAAACTGCCGGCT
>Ga0315268_10000717_pt1 | contig 38556 bp, 33 predicted proteins | sample C1_top_MG_FD_204535 | JGI IMG/M metagenome (GOLD analysis project Ga0315268, IMG submission 204535) | Sediment microbial communities from Yellowstone Lake, YNP, Wyoming, USA - C1_top | ecosystem: Environmental > Aquatic > Freshwater > Lake > Sediment | place: USA: Wyoming | collected 2017-08-01
CCTCAAATGTAGCCTTCCAACCATCCCGCTCGGATATCGCGAGTTCTGCTTCTGTGTCAACGCATATGCATACATCGATTGGCCCGTCGCAGTTCTTCAGCTTGAGCCTACACCAGCAAGGTTCGAGAGAGATGAGCTTGGCTTTTCTCAGTATCCTCTCTGCCTCGGAAAAACCTAACACCTTCTGGTTGCCCTTCACCGATATCGACACTGGAATGGTGACTGGTTTGTAGTGTTCCAGTATCTCGTCAATCTCATCCGTCGTCCACTCGTTATGGATGACTTTGGAGCGTGGCATGTTTGCCATGAATGAATCACTGCCTAGTGATGGTTTCGCTTTCTAGCGGGTATCATTTTTCCAGGGTTCATGATATTGTCAGGATCCAGAGCCTTCTTGATGCTCCTCATGACATCAAGAGCGACCTCTGAGTACTCGAGGTCGAGATAGTCCCTGTGCTCGAGTCCAACACCGTGGCACCCAGAGATCGAGCCGCCCAGACTAGTCGCCAACTCGGCTTGGCCTCTAGCCGCTTTCTGATACTCTGTCCATCCTTCTTCTCCCTGGGGGATGAAGTAACGCCCCCCGGCCAGACGATACCGACCCACATCAAGCCAGAGTTTCACTCCCGGCACATGAAGAACTCCTCGCTTAGCCATGACATCATTCCAGAGTCTGTCGTAGTACTCTTTGAGTTTCTCCATGGGAACCACCGTCGTGAAGCAGTTGTCGATTTCGGGTCGCGCACGAGCGCCGCACCATTGCTCTGTGTATTTTCCGAATAGTCTCAGGGCATCTTCCTCGCTCGCCAGCACACCCCCGGTCTCATTGATGATCTTCCTCATGAACGCGACCTGTGCCTCGACCTCTCCCTTGGTGCCTTCCAGAGCTACATAGAATACGCCATTCTTTCCCGGTGGGGCACCCCACGCGCCACCGTCCAACAACTCATACGCCTCTCCCCCGACGAAGGTCACACTAGTAGCCATCGTTCGTTGAGCAGCCTCATTTGCTGCCCAGAAATCATCATAGAAGCCCAAGACGACGGCCTTCGCTTCAGGAAGGGGCTCGACTCGCAGGGTCGCCTCAGTGATCACACCGAGAGTGCCTTCCGCTCCGATGAAAAGCTGAGGCAGCCTATACCCTGTTGATGTGTAGAGCACCTTGGGTCCGGTCCTCAACACGCTCCCATCGGCGAGGACCACCTCGAGGGACATCACTCGGTCAGAAATCGTGCCATACTTCTGATGCTTCCTGCTGAATCCAGCTGTCGAAATCGAACCACCCACTGTTGCGACCTTGAACGAGCCCTGCTCCTGGTTCAGGGCGAGTCCGTAGCCTGCTAGGTGGTTTTCGACCTCCTTCAGTGTGATGCCCGGTTGAACGGTTACATAGAGGTCAGGAACACTAACCTCTACTACACGGTTCATTCTGATGGTGTCAATCACAATCCCACCATGAATCGGCACTAGCATGCCCGTCCGGTTTGAGCCACCGCCTTTAGGCAGTAGCGGTATCTTGTGCTTGGCTGCCGCCCTCACCACGGCCTGGACCTCGGCAGTTGTCTCGGGGAGGACCACGAGATCGGGCCAGTATCTGAAATCCTCACCTCGTGGGTTTCGAAACGTATCCTTTGTGTAAGGGAGCAGGTCAGTCTTCTCCCAAAGGACTTTTCGCTCCCCCAGAACATTGGAGAGATGGGCTCGGATCTGCTCGAGCAGAACACGGTCAATCAATTCCTCTGACCTCCCCCTTGACTGAGAGAACGCCACACAAGAACCTCCAACGAGAGAACCTCCATTTTGGAGCCAGTCGCTTCGGCAGCAGCCCGGAGAGACTGCACGCAGAACGGGCAAGCTGTGATAAGAGCATCGGCACCCGTCGCCTCAGCCTCCTTCAGCCGCGTCTTGGCAATTGCCAACGATATCTCTGGATAGGCAGTCTTGACGCCTCCACCACCACCGCAGCACCTCGACAACTCGCGAGAGCTGCTCATTTCGACAAGCTTCAGACCGGGTATCGAGCGGAGTATCTCTCTTGGCGCCTCGTAGATCTTCATGTATCTGCCAAGATGACATGGGTCGTGGTAGGTCACCTTCATCTTGACGGGAGCTAGCTCTTGACGATGGTCTTTGATTCTACTTGCTAGGTACTCTGTCGAATGCAGTATCTGGACCTCTTTGTCCAATTCTGGATAGTCTTGCTTCAGGGTCTTGAAGCATCCAGAACATGCCGTGACAATCGTTTTGACTCTGGCTTCTCTGAGGCTTTTCTCATTCTCCTCTCGAAGCTTTTCAAACAGTCTCTTGTGACCCATCCGCTTGGCAGTGGAGCCGCAGCAAGTCTCCTGCTCCAACAGCATGCCAAAGTCCTCTCCGAACAACTCCATCGCTCTCGCAAGAGCCCGCGGACTCTCCTGAAGACTTCTGTCGAGCGCATAGGTACATCCAACATAGAACAGCGTTTTTGTCTTTCCAGGTACTACGCGCCTATCCTGGAACTCCTTTGCCCATCTCTTCCTTGCCGCCTTTGACTCCTGCCAAGGGTTCCTGTAGTTTTCAAGGCTCTTGACCAGGACGTCGTGTCCCGGAAGCATCGGAATACCATGGTCGACAAGGTATTGGCGGAAGGCCTCCGTCGCTTGGGCATTCTTGAGGCCAGCACTGCATGAGATCTCATCCCTCTTGCACAACAGACAAGAATAGGCAATCCTGACTGCCCTCGAATCTGGGCAGACCAAGCCTTGCGAAAGGGCACGGAAGAGCACGTTCCTGCCCTTTGGTGAGATGCTCTCCTCGAGCATTTCGGCATACATGGGGCATTCGTCCTTGCAGCACCCGCACCTACAAAGCGAACACATCTCTGAGGTCTTTATCGCGGCATCGAGCTCTGAATCCATGTTCCCCAATCTCGCCGAGCACGCGGGATTCATTATCCCAGAACCCCAACTGGCGGCGAGCATATGGCAGATGTATCCTTTAGATTTGCCGTAAAAGATGCTCCAAACTTGACGATTCAAACGCGAACTCTGAGCAGACCTCTTTGGAAAATCCATATATAATGGACACTTAGCTTCCGAGTGTTCTGGTGGATAATCCTGAGCGGGCTGGGCTACAAATTGGAGCTGCCGAGGAGGTCTCACTTCGGAGCGGGATCAATTGCAAGGGTCGAAGAAGCAGTTCGCCAATTCAAAGCTCGAAAAGTGTTCATCATTTCTGATTCAGGCGTGGCGAAGGCAGGTCTTGTTGAACATTTGGTCGATGTGATCAAAGAGCACACGAAGCGTGTAGCAGTTTTCGACAGGACGGAACCAGAACCGACAATCAAGTCAATTGAAAGTGCTCTTGCTGCGCTGAGAGGCGCTGGCGATGTCGATCTGTTAGTCTCGCTCGGCGGCGGCAGTGTCATGGACACTGCCAAATGCGTAAACGTTGTGGCGACGAACGGAGGCTCCATACTTGATTATGAAGAAGGCAAAGACAACAAGAAGAAGATTGACAGGCTCCTTCCCCATGTTGCCATTCCCACGACGGCAGGGACAGGGAGCGAGGGGACGGTCTGGGCCATCTTCATTGACCCGAAGAGGAGGTTCAAAGCCGGAATCCAGGACCCTCGGCTGATTGCGGATATGATCATCCTCGATCCGGATGTCACGACGACTATGCCGCCGCAGGTAACAGCCGCGACAGGGATGGATGCCCTGACCCACGCAATCGAGGCCTTCGTATCGGCGTACGCTAACCCTTTCACCGACGCGCTGTCCGCCAAATCGGTCAAGATGATCGCGGACAGCCTCCGAACTGCATACTCTGATGGAAAGAATGTCGAAGCACGCGGTAACATGCTCCTCGCGAGCTACATGGCGGGCATCGCGTTCTCGAACTCATCCTGTGGGATTGTTCACACGTTGGCAGAGACCATCGGAGGATTCTACAGGATTCCCCACGGCATCACCAACTCACTCATGCTGCCCAACGTGATGGAGTTCAACGCGAGCTCCAGACGAGAGAAGTTCTCCAGGATAGCAGAGCTCATGGGAGAAGACATCAAGGGCATAAGCCTGCAGGCGGGTGCTGCGAAATCCGTCGATGCGGTCAGAAGACTGGCGGAGGATATCGAACTCCCTCGGACATTGCGCGAGGTCGGCGTCAAGAAGAAGGACATCTCCACTTTGGCGGCTATGGCATTTCCGTGGGCTAACATCTCGGGCAATCCGAGGGAGGTCACGCAGGACCAGCTGAGAGACCTCTACGAGAAGACATTCTGAGCAGCGATTGGCTCGTCATGTTTATGTTGACCGAGGGCGGTGCAGTCCGAGGACCTACGCACAGACAGGGGGAATCATGAGATGACGAAGTACGAGCCATGCTATCCAAAGCATACGTGGGACATCGTGAAGGAGGACATAGGCGGCTTCAAGAGGGACATGAAAGAAATATGCGACAAGGCCAAGGCGCATGGCGCCGAAACCGCCAAGCTGATCGAAGCGAAGAAAGTGGCCGTAGACGAGAGGGTCACATTGAAGTGCGCGATCCCGCCCTGTGAGTGCTACGGCAAGTGCTTGATGGACCCCCCTTTCTCTCCCAAAGCAGAAGAGACTAGAAAGATCGTCTCGAAGTACAAGTACGCGATTCTCACGGACGTATCCGCACCTCTTCCGAAGGAGTACTGGGCCATGCTACAAACGGAAGACCTGTCCCTCTGTAGGCTGCAGTACACGAACGAGGCGATGCAGTTCGAGAGAATGACTCAGATGCCTCTTTGGTTCAAGTTGCATGACATAGTGATGGCGATCGAGCGAGAGGCTCACAACAGGGGCTATTTCTTCGCGACAGGATATGTTGCTTCGACCTGCTATCTGTGTTACGACCCCTCGAAGCATACTGGCTATTGCGACACCTCTGGTCCGTGCAAGCATCCGTATGAGGCGAGGCCATCGATGGAGGCGAGCGGGATAGATGTGTTCAGCACATACCGGAACGTCGGCATGAAGCTGAAGATGGCATCACTCGAAAAGCTGACTTGGAGCGGCCTGGTGCTCGTTGTCTAGGTCATTGGACGCTTGGACCACAGCGAGCCATTCAGGTTGATTCGGATTCAGCGAGTGGTCGTCCGCGGGAGAGACAAGCTTATTTCAGTCGGACTGCAGTTCAACATCGCTCTCGGAGAACGATACGCATGGCAAGAGGAAGAATACAGTTCCTGTTAAAAGGTGAAATCGAACGCATACATGCGATATCTCTGAGGATTCTGGAAAACGTCGGAGTTGCTGTGCATAGCCCCTCCACTGCTGATATGCTCGTGGAGGCAGGTGCGCGCAAATCGAAGGACGGAAAGCGTGTCCTTTTTCCAGAAGAAATTGTAAAATCAGCTGTGTCATCTGCTCCGAAATCGTTCATCCTTCATGCTCGGGATAAGATGTTGGATATCAGGATCCCTAGCGGCGAAAAGACGTTCGTAGCGAACGGTGGAGAAGCAGCATTCGTGAAAAACCTGCTCACGGGCGAATCCCGATACCCTACTACGGATGACGTGAGGGACTTCGCCATCTTCGTGAACCAAATGCCGCAGATCGATTTCTGCTGGATGATGGTGGGCGCCCTCGACCAACCAATACATATGCAGAACCTTGTCGAAATGAGGACATGCTTTGAATTCACATCCAAACACGTCCAGGTGATGTGCTCGTCGGGCCAGGAGGCGAGGAACATGGTCAAGCTGGCCTCTCTTCTCACCGGGGGTGAGAAGGAATTGGAGAGGCACCCTATTTTCTCAGCAGTACAATGTCCAGTCTCCCCTCTCATCCTCGAGAAGAACTTGGTCGAAGCCCAAGTCGAGTTCGCCAAGGCAGGGGTGCCCGTCGTTTCAATGGTGGCATCGGTCGCTGGATTGTCATCTCCCGTCACATTATCCGGAACAATCGCCCAGGTGAATGCAGAGAACCTGGCAAGCCTGGTGGTGTCCCAGACGAGCAGGAAAGGATCACCCTGGATCTACAGCTGCGATTCATCTCCGGGCGATTTGCGAACGGGCTCAATGGATTACGGAGCCCTGGAGACGCCTCTCATTCGAGCGGGCTCAGGCCAGATGGGAAGGTACTATGGCGTTCCCACAATGGTCGCAGGTGTCGGAATCGAAGCGACTTCACTCTCTCTTTCCAGTATTCAGGAAGGAATACCGTACATGATGGTTCAGTCGCTCGTCGATTCAGACTTGGCTTCTGGATTCGGAGGAATTGATCAGGCTTCCGCGGCATCCTTCGAGCAGTTGCTCATCGATGCGTGGGTATGGGAGATCGCAAGTGGGATCTCCAGATCTTTTGACGCGGACGAGGCTGCCATCTCCTACGAGACAATACGGGAGGCTGGATTGGAGGGCGGCTACTTGAGCAAGCGACACACGCTGTCCAGGTTCAAGAAAGAGTTCCTCGCAACGACTTATCCAGACGCCGTCTTCTCGGGCCGACAAGAGACCGGCGCAAGAGGGGCTCTAGCCAAGAAAGCAAGCGAAGAAGCCAGAAAGATGCTGGCACGACCCAAGGTACCTGTGACGACTCGAGGTGAGTCCGACGCAATATCTAGATTTCTGATGAAGCTTGGATGACAACCAATGGGACGGCAAGCACATGCAAGAGTGTTGAAAGAATCATGAAGGGGTTTGCGAATCAAAACGAATTGAACGAATAATTCATCAAAATGAACTGAACGATCAGAACGTGTCTCTTCGTGGGGGTCTGTGCTTCTGGAAGCAGGTTTGGCAGTAGACAGGTCTTCCCTCTGTTGGCTTGAAGGGAACCTCTGAATCAGTTCCACAGTCGGCGCACTTTATCTTGTGCATCTCCCTGGGGCCTGAGTCATATCTACGGCTACCGCCTCCATACGTGCCGAAACTCATTACGCTTTTCTCCTTTTTTGCGCGAGCACATAATGCGCTCGTCGTAGAGCAGTCTAACAGGTCCAACTACTAGTAATGATGCATGCCACGCCATTGGCAAGAAGAATGATAGCCAGCATTGAGATTTGAAGCGCCACGAACACCTTCCCTCCATCTCGGACAGACTCGAACCCTCTCGGCGCCAATCGACATCCGGCCAACCATGTCACAGACCCATCCCTTCACGCGGCCTTTCGACACTATCGGAAACAATGAACGGCATTTCCTGGTGCCTCCGCCTGTAGACGAACCACACAACGTGACGCAACGGATGGGCAAGGAACCGATCCCCCTGCTCATAGGTTCTCCGCAGGACTGCCTCCTTCGACAGGAAGGCTTCGCGCAGGTCGTGCAGCTCCCTTCTCGGCGAGAACAGCGCATAGATCGGAACACCAACCAGCAGCAATCCCGCCGAGAGCAGGACCAGCTTCGGGTCGACCAGGACCATGAGAAACACGGAGAACACGATCCCCGCGACGGGAATCGATCTTCGCCCAGTAAGTCTCGAAGACGCCTCGGGAAACTTCTTTCCGAGGAGAAGGGCGGAAACGCAGGTACAAAGATACGCGAAGGCCAGCAGGAAGACCGAGGTGGCGATGAGCTGAGTCAGTCCTCCGACGATGCTTGCGATGAGAGCGGAGGAGCAGATTATCGCCAAGCCCGCAAGGGGGGCTTGGGATCTCTTTGCCAACCTGGAGAAAGAAGCTGGGAAAAGGCCGTCCACGGACATAGCATAGGCCAGCCTTGATGTCCCTATGGTCCCGGATTCGTCGGCGCCGAGGATCGAGACCAATGCTCCCACTCCGACAACGAGAAACGCCACTCCCGACAGACCACGGACTGAGCCGAAGATTGATGAGCCCGCATCCAAGAGCGGGCTCTTTGAATGGGCGAGGGTGGACTGGTCCACCACTCCCACGACCACGAAGTTGGTTGCCAGATAGAAGCCGGCCACGATGATCATCCCGATCACCATCGCCCTGGGAATCGTCTTCTGGGGGCGATCAATCTCATTCGAGGGCAGGGTCGACAGCTCGAAGCCGGCATAAGCCCAGAATATCAGCACAAACGCCTGACCGAAGTCCCCGAAGCCGCCTTTGGAAAAAGGCGTCAAATTTGAGAGAGCCGCACCCGGATGGAGGCCGATTAGAGCCAATCCGCCAACCACGACTAGGAGCAAAGGTCCGAGCTTGGCGATCGTGAGGATGTCGTTGAATCTGCCAGCAGCTCTGATCCCGAATGCGTTCGTTGCGAACACGAGCAGCATGAATGCGACTTTAAGAGGCACTCCCGAGCCCCAGCCAAGATCCGGGAACAGCGCCGCGCCATAAGTTGCGAATGCCACAGGGAACACCGCAAGCGAGAGCCATTCTGCCAAGAATAGGCCCCAGCCAACGATGAATCCGGAAAACAGACCCGAAACTTCCTTCACATACGCATAGGGCCCTCCGACTCTGGGCATCATCGCGGCACAATGAGAGAACGAGAGAGCGATGACAATTGCCACGCCTCCTGCAGCCAGCCAGACAAGAAGAGAAGCGGGGCCCACGAGCCGTGCACCGATAGCCGCCGCGACATAGATATCTGCTCCGATGATAGAGCCTACAACGAGACCTGTGACGTCGAAGGTGTTCAGCTTCCTTCTCAGTACGACCTTCCTGCTCAGGCTCTCACCTCCCGGAATCAAAAACGACCGCGACCCGAAGCTAGCGTGAGACTATATTGAATTTCTCTGTGTCCGGACATTCATAAGAATGCCTCCCCAGCAGATTTGATTCGATGATGGCTCCAAGAGGAAAGTAGTAGTCTAGCACGGCGCTGGAATCGCAAGATCGAAATCTGTCCGGTGTCGAAAGTTCAAATCCGGCTCTCCGCACACATCCGCTGCCGGATTGCATCAGGGGTACAGAGGCTTGCCCTCAGGCAGCTGCTGTGTGATGCAGTGCACATCCCCTCCTCCAATGCTGATGTGCTCGCACCGAACACCAACAATCTCGCGCTCGGGAAAAAGAGAGGCGAGGGTCTCACGGGCAGAATTGTCTTCTCGAATTCCATAAGTCGGGAAAACAACTGCGCCATTGGCGAAGTAGAGGTTGACATAACTGGGCGTTATGGAAACCCTTCCAACCAACATCGACCTCGGCTGGACCATTCTAACAACCTCCAGGGGTCGTCCTTTGGCATCAGTAGCGGATTCCAGGCGAGCCAAGTTCTCCTCTAGGTTCCGATAGTTCGGATCTGAGTTGTCACCTGTGTGCGCAGCTAGCACAACATGGGACATTGCGAACCCGGCAACTCCGTCAACGTGTCCATCAGTCATGTCGTCCTCGACTCCTCTGGCGAGCCAAACTACCTTTCTTATGCCCAGATAGCTGGCGAGGATTTCCTCGACCCCCTCCCGGGACATGCTCGGGTTGCGGTTGACATTGAGCAGGCATTGCTCGGTCGTCAGCAGTGTACCATCGCCGTCGACGCTTATCGCCCCTCCTTCGAGGACCATTGGCGCATCGTAACGCCTGATCCTCAATCGCTCTGACAGGAAGATCGGCAGTCCGTCGTCCTTCTCGCACAGCTGTTTATGACCCCAGCCATTGAACCTGAAATTCGCGAGAGCAAGCCCGTTGTCCCCCCTCCGGACGAAGATCGGACCGTTGTCTCTTGACCACGAATCATCAAGCGCCACCTCGATCATCTTCGCTTCGGGACCAAGTCTCCTCCGCGCCTCCAGGGCTGTCGAGGGATCAGCGAGGACCGTCACGGGGTCAAAGCGGTCAATCGCCTTAATGACATCAGAGTAGGCCCTCTTCGCGTCCTCAAAGTGTCCGTGCCAAGTTTGTTCCCTACACGGCCAGGAAATGAAGCATCCGGAATGCGGACCCCATTCCGCCGGCATTCTGAATTCGTCCTCTGCGGGCGTCTGTCGCGCTTTCTCGCTAGCGTCTCTCATGGCCATGCCTCGACCCCCTCGTCTTTATCAGGTCTCCGTAGGTATGCGGCCTGCGCGTGTCGAAGAATCCGAAGAACGAGCGGGCATCTCGGATCTGCGACAGGTCCAGGTCCACAAACACCGTCTCCGAACGGCTCGTGGATGCGCGCCTGAGGACCTTGCCCCATGGGTCAGCAACGAAGCTGCCACCATAGAACTTGATTTTCTCTTCCTGGCCGACGCGATTCACGGCAGCAACGAATACCCGATTCATTATTGCCTGTGCCCTCATCACAAGCTCCCACTCGGGACGGGAGTCGAAATCCGGCCTTATTAGCTCGGAGCCTATCGCACTGGGGTAGATCAGGATCTCCGCGCCCTTGAGGGTCAAGGTCCTGGACACCTCCGGGAACCATTGGTCCCAACATATGCCAAGGCCGACTTGGACATCGCCCATACGGGCTACAACATATCCCCCGTTTCCAGGCTTGAAGTAGAGATCCTCTCTGTATCCCTCTGAGTCCGGAATGTGGACCTTGCGATAAGAAGCCTTCACCTTCCCACTCCTATCTATCAGCGCGAGCGAGTTGTAACAGGTCCTCGCATCCACGACCTCTGCGAACGGCAGGACCACCGCGGCTCCGGCCTCCCTTGCGACATCTTTGAATTCGGTCATGAGTCTTTTGTGATCTGGGAAACGTGCTGTCTGAGCTTCGTGGTCTTCGAACTGGCCCACATAGCGGTTCGTGAACAACTCGGGCAGTATCCAGAGGTTGACATCCTTTGCAGAGGAGGCGCCTATCGCGCGCTTCGCAGCGGCGACGTTTTCCTCGGGCCTCGGCGAGCACGTCATTTGGACGAGAGCGATTCTGAATTCCTCCGAGGCATTGCTGGACAGGACACTACACTTCCACGTCCTGCAATGAATACCCACTCTAATACGCTTTCGAATACTGCTGATTCTCCAGGAACGAGAAGAAAAAGACTGGCTTAATTCAATGATGGACCCTACATCCTCGGAAAAGCTCATAGGGGAGGAAAGGCGATTCAGAGTCGGGTGGTCAGATTTCGGCGGTTGCCAAGAACCTGGGGAGAAATGTCCGAGAAGGAAAGGTCAGAGTGAAAGGCGGGAGGATTTGGTACAGGAGAGTCGGAATGGAGAGGAAGAACATCCCGCTAATAATACTTCACGGCGGACCTGGTGGTTGTCATGACGCCTACGAACCGCTCGAGGCGCTTTCGGATGAGCGGCCCGTGGTGTTCTATGACCAACTGGGATGTGGCAATTCCGACAAACCAGAAGATGACTCACTGTGGACGATAGACAGATATGCCGAGGAGCTTGCCCAGCTGCGCCAATCGCTTAAGCTCGAACGCAGCCACCTTCTTGGCCATTCATGGGGGGCAACGCTTGCCGCACACTACATGATATCGCACAGGCCCGCGGGAATTGTCTCTCTCACGCTGTCAAGTCCATTCTTGAGTGGTCCCTTGTGGGAGAAGGACCAAAGGAGGTTCCTTTCTAAGATGCCAAGTGGAGTCCGGAGGATCGTCAAGGGGGCAGCGATCTCCAGGAACTTCTCCAGCAAAAAGTACCAAAACGCCGTGATGAAGTACTATAGGAAGCACATATGTCGGCTAGATCCCTGGCCTGAATGCCTGAAAAGATCCTTCTCCAAGACAGCCTTGAATGTATATGAGTACATGTGGGGCCCCAGCGAGATTACGATCACCGGGACCTTGAAAGACTATGATTGCACCGAGAGGCTCAAGAGAATCAGAGTGCCGACGCTATTCCTATGCGGCAAATATGACGAAGCCTCGCCGGGAACCACTGCTAACTTCAATAGTAAGTTGCCGGGCTCGGAACTCGTTGTGTTCCAAAGATCATCGCACATGACCTTCTTGGAGCAGACAAACGATTATCTGAAGGTCTTGCGGACCTTCATGATGCGCAGTGAGAAGCGCTACCGAGGAGGGCAATCCAAGGTGTGAACCCGACCGAATTCGATGAACTGTCAACTCACTCACGCCATCGAAAAGGAAAGAAGGAAGGAGTTTAGCTCGGTGCTAAAATCGCCAAATTGAAATTTGGCCAGTGTCGAAAGTTTAAATCCGGCTCAGTTCGAACTGCGGTGTCACACATCTATTTCCAGAGACTGGTGTACTTCTTCGTCAGATACTGAACAAACGGTTCGGGTGTCAGAGAAGTGCCGGTGACTTTCTCGACAAGTTCCCCTGGGTCGTACATAGCTCCCCAATGTTGAACGTTGTCTCTTAGCCAGTCAATGGCTATTCCTGGCCTGCCTTTTTCAACCTCGTCAGACCAGGCGCGATTCTCTTGCTCCATCTTCCGCAAGAACATGCCGCCATACACATTGCCCAAGGCATAGCTCTGGAAGTAACCGTAGCATCCGGCGCTCCAGTGCACATCCTGGAGGACTCCTTCTCCATCATGATCAAATCGAACTTGAAGATACTTGTCATATAGATCGTTCCAAACCTGAGGCAACTCGGAGACCTCCACCCTACCTTCGAAGAGATCGCGTTCAATCTCGAAACGGATTACTATGTGAAGTGGATATGTGAGCTCGTCAGCTGAGATTCGTGTCTTCGACGGCTCAACCTTGTTGATTGCTCTGAGCAGGTCGTCAAGCTGAACACCGGAGAATGCACTACCAGTGAACTCCTTCAGCCTCGGCAGGTAGTACACCCAGAAACTGCGCGAGCGCCCGAGGATGTTCTCCGCGAATCTCGACATGGCCTCATGGATCCCCATGCTGGCAGCTCTCCCCACAGGTTGATACATCCAGTCACGGTTCAGATTCTGCTCATACAAAGCATGACCAGACTCATGCAATCCGACGAGCAAGGCATTGAACGGATCGTCCTCATGGTAGTGCACCGCGATTCTCACGTCGTTGAAATAACCACTAGTGAATGGATGTTCGGTCTCGTCAATTCTACCGCAGGCCTTCTCCGAGGTCGTGTCATAGCCAATCAGGGCCGCAGCGTCTCTCACGATATCGCGCTGGGTGCTTATCGGGACATGCCTCTTCATGACGGAAGCGTCGACTTCTCCCGAGGCCTTGCTGTACTTTCGAACGAGAGGCACGAGCGACCCCCTCAAGTCCGCCAGCAACCTGGCCACCTGCTCATGCGTCATTCCTTTGTCGTAGTCATCTATCATCGCGTCGAACACACATGATGCACCCCTAGCATGCATTGTCGCTTCCGCACGTTTGATGCTCAAATCAACCAGCTTCTGCAGCTCGGGCTCGAACATCTTCCAGTTACGCGCCGCCTTCGCCCTCGCCCAAACATCCCTCGCAGTCGCCATCTGGCTTGCCAAGTCCGCTGCAAGACCCTCCGGCACACTCGCCTCTATGTCGTGCTCTCTCCGGAGCAGATGCAGGTTCCTGCGCTGCACATCATCAAGTGAACCGCTCCTTCTCTCAGACTCTGTCAACAGAGTCCCGAGTTCGTCGCTGGTCAACATACGATGACTGACGCGCTCCAAGATGTTCAGCTGGTCGCTTCTTAGCCTTATTCCTTGTGGCGGCATGAATGTCTCGAGGTCCCAATTCATGAGCAGCTGCACTGAGCCTACAAGAGCGATTTCGCGATACTTTTCCATCAGCTTGTTGTACGACTTCATCGCCATTTCCCCGACCACGAATCATGTGTCTGTCCTATTTACTTTCGCAGTTCTAATGTGGCAACAAGATTCTGATTGAGAAAGAGCCAGCCGTTCAGGTTCACATGCAAGTTCAAAGGGAAACCATGGTCACGAGGAAAAGAAAAGGAAAGGTTTTTATCTCGGGACCAAAAACGCCTGATTGAAAAATGGCCAGATGTCTAGGTTTACATCCGGCTCTCTGCATACTTCCCGAAGAGACCAGTGCCCAGAGCCAAGAAGAGGGTCCAGGCTGCGCAGTCGACAGCCTGGACACGTTGGTTTGCAGGAATGTCTCACCCTGGATGCCATCGAACATGTACAGTGTGGTCGGACCGCCGCCCCAGCCGACCTCCAGGCGTGCGCGACACTCCTCGAAGGACCTCGTCAACATCTCCAATGCCCCGCCTGGGTTCCGCTCACCGGTTCATGGCCCTCTTGAACAAGGGCACAGCAATCGTAAGCAGGACAGCGCCGAACACTGCGAGGACGATGACATCGGTGATTATCGCCTCGGTCCCCGCACCCAGCACCATGACCTTCCTCATCGCGCTCGCAGCGTAAGTGAGAGGCAGGAAGTTCGCCAGGGTCTGCATGAATGACGGCATCTGCTGAATCGGAAAGAAGACCCCGCTCAGGAACATCATGGGGAACATGAGCGTCATCATCACCATCGTGGCCGTCTCCTCCTTGTCAGCAAAGGAAGTTATCAAGATCCCGAGCCCCACGAAGCTGAATACCGTGAGCAGTATGAGGAGGACCACGAGAAGGATGCTCCCGTGGATGATAACGCCGAAGAGCAGCACTGACATCAGAAGTATGATGAAACCTTGGACCAAGCCCCTGGTCGTCTGGGCCATTACCTTGCCCAAGATGATCGCCCAACGGCTCGTTGGCGACGCCAACATGCCGTCCAACGTTCCCGTGTCTTTCTCGTAAGAGATCGCGTGCGGCAGGCCCGTCATGAGCGACATCATAACGACCATGGCCATTATCCCCGGAGCCACGAACTCGAAGTAGTTCGGGGTCCCGGGGACGATACCCTTCAACTGGACGCTGTATGGCTTCAGCACGGCGGGGGCTTGCTGGAGCGAAATGTCGTATGTCTGGTTGAGGTTATGCATCGCCAGCTGCGAACCCAGTTGCTCGATGATCTGCGTCAAGACGCTCTGTATCATCGATGATATCTGCGGGTTCGACTGGTCGGTCATGATAGTGATGTAGCCCTGCCTGCCAGACAGGAGATCTGACGTGAAATTCGAAGGCACGATGATGCCACCGCTCACCTTGCCCTCTTGGATCATCGTCTTGATGTCGTCAAAGCCGGTGGCATCGCGCAAGTCCATCACGCCCGTCAGATTGTTCACGGCCTCCAGCTGGGATACGAAGCTGCTGCCCAGAGATGTGCCGTTGACCATCTCGTCCTGGTTTGCGAGCGCCACAGGCTGGTGGCTCAAGCTGTTCCCAGTCGGGAAGATGAACCCGACCATCATCATCATGAAAAGAGGCATGATGATAAGCATGGCCACTCGGAGCTTGCTCCTGCTGAACTCCAGCAGATCCTTCCAGCAAATCCATGCGCTGTGTCTCAGGACCCTTCTCACGCCCATGAACTCACCTCACCCTCCTATTGGGCCGCCACCCGCCAGGCCCGCCTCTGTGAACAGGGGCAGGAGCTTTCGCCACCGTATCCCTCACTTCGTGACCTGTAATGTGGAGGAAGACATCCTCGAGGGTCGGTTCAAGGTTCTTCACTGTTCGTATCTGAGCGCCGTTCTTCCGAAGGACATCAATCAGGGTATCGAACGAGTCGTTCCCCACAGAGCTGACCTTGATGCGCGTCGGATCGGCCTGAACAACCGAGCTGACGGATGCCAGAGCTTTGACGGATGACAGTATGCTCGTGTCGAGGTTTGATATCTCGAACTCGAATAATGTCGTGTCGTTCCCAGAGATGGACCTCTTCAGGCTAGCCGATGTGTCGAGGGCCACGATCTTCCCATGGTCCATGATCCCGATCTTGTCGCAGAGCATGTCCGCCTCGGTCATCATGTGAGTCGTGAGGATGATCGTGGTCCTGTCCTCGATGTTTATCCTTCGCACGAGCTCCCTGATCTCTGCCGTCGACTGCGGATCCAGGCCGAGCGTCGGCTCGTCCAGGAACAATATCTCGGGCTGGTTCACCAGGGCGCGTATGACGTTGATCCGCTGCTTCATGCCAGTGGAGTACGTGTCAATCCTGTGGTCCGCCCATTGCTCCATGCGCACGAAGCTGAGGAGCTTGCCGATCCTCTTGCTTAGGACATCCCTTGGAATGTCGTACAGCTTACCGAAGAGCGTGAGGTTCTCCCTAGCCGTCAACTCGTCATACATGATCATCTTCTCGGACACGAGACCTATGTGCTCCCTGACTTTGCCATCTTCCTTCTGGACATCAAAGCCCGCGACGGTCGCAGCCCCCTCAGTCGGGACGCTAAGTGTGGACAGCATCCTAATGGCGGTTGATTTGCCCGCCCCATTAGGACCCAGTAGGCCGAATATCTCCCCCTTGTTCACCTCGAAGGAGACGTGATCGACCGCGGTGAAATCCCCGAACTTCTTCGTCAAATTAGTGGCTTTGATCGCAACATCCGACATGGTCTCACAACCTATCCTAGCTTGCACTTTCTCGTCTCATTCCGCTCCAACTTTGACGTGATGCCCCTGATTCTCTTCATCGATTCGTGAAGAGATGAGACGTCCCCCGAATCCAGGGATGAGAGATTCTTCATGACGGTCTCTCTTGCGTCTCTCGTGAACTCCCTGATGGCATCTCTACCAGCTTCTGTGATTGTGATAATGACCACCCTCCTGTCGTCCGTGTCCGTGACCCTCTCGACCAGACCTTCGCATATGAGCCTGTTGACAAGGAGGGTCATGTATGGTTTCGAGATCCCCATGTGTATCCCTATCTCTGACATACGCACAGGGCCGTGCTTCCAGACCGCCCGGAGGACGAAGCGGCTTGGGTCGAACTTCTTGGAACCTGGATGGGAACCTTCTCTCGATACTCTGCGGAAGAAGATCGGAAATGAGTCCAGGATATCGTCAGCGATGTCCTCAAGCTTTTTTCGGTTAGTATCCGTCACAGGAGCCGCCAATTTCAGTTCCCCTATTTAACTATTCTCAAACTAAACCATTTTTGAGGAACATCGGGAGAAGAATAGTGCAGAGATACTTCATCTCAGAAAGGAACCTAGGCGGCCGGATGCATCGAGCTCTGAGCGATGGTCCCAAGAAGAAGGGTTGGTCCTTCCTCAGGCTCAGGTTTTGGTTTGAACATGAGAAAGCGCATGCTGCGAGAGCACTGCCAGATTTTCGATTTCCGCGAACGAGGTAACATTCATTGCTGGCAGAGATCCCCTTCGCGCAGTCGGAAGGAGTTTAGCTCGGTGCAACAATCCTCTGATTCAGAGGAAGCCATCCGTTCGATCCCAAATCTGGCTCCATTTGCGGTTTGAATATTGACTCACAGTTGGAAACTAGAATGTGCGAGGGCCCGGATATCAGCCACCCGCTCGATCGCCCTTCTCACCTTCGCGATCCCGCGTAGGTACTGAGGATTTCGTTTCCTTCTGATAGGGTGTGCTCATCCAACTGTTCCACTGAGTGCTCTTTGAGAATCTCTCTCACGACATCTCTCGCATCGAGAACCATCCTGTCGGACATCGTCGCCCCGTAGAGTTCCATTCTCTTGTTCCTGATTAACATCTGGCTCCTGAAGTTCCTCACGGTATGAGGATCGTTTAGGAAGGTGTTCCCTTGCCCCACCCTCTCGATGACCTTTAACGCGGCAGATTCCTCAGTCACCGGGAAGTCCCTCATGAACGCGCGGTACTCCTCCCACATCGCGGAGTCTATCACGACCTGCTCCAGGGAGCATCCCTTGTCGAGGTCCAACCCCCCTATGCCCGAGCAGAGGTCTGTCCCCGACATCGTCGTCAGCATCATCGCGGAGACCTCGCCAAATGATATAGGCACCCCTGGGACCTCGCCATCGATCCCTAGGATGCCGGTCATTTTCGGAAGGCCGTACCGGCGAGCCATCTGCGCTGCTGCAGCGAAAATCATCGGGGCCTCAGGGCCTCGGTAACCTATGAGACCCGTAACCACGTTTCCGAGAGTCGCTTCTGAACAGTATATGTGAGGAGCCCCAGGAGCTGCGGTCTGAGTGACGACCAGGCTCGCGAGGTTCTCGATGTTCAGCGTAAGGATGGTGCCCGCGAGCGTCACGGGCGCCGTCATTCCTCCCATGCACATGGACATCGATATGATCGGAATCCCAGCTCGAGCGTATTCCACCTGCGCCTCCACAGCCCCTTTCTCGAACACCAGCGGGGGTACGATGCAGCTCAAGACGGAAAACAAAGGTCGCTTCTTGAGCTTCTCGGGACCGCCGGCGACCAGCGCCCCGAGGGCAATCTGAGTCTTCGCATCCGGTATGCCAAGTGTGCCTGACCCGGCCGAACCAAGGATGTGTTTCGTCGTGTTCTGAAGAGATACCCAGAGCTCGTTGGCGAACTGCGCATGAGCGGCAACGTCGGATGTCGTAACAATCGGCCAGAACGCATCCACAGGGTCCATCGCATCAGTCAGCCTCGCGAAATCCGCGAGGTCTCTGCTCGTGGCCTTCCGCCTCTCTCCCGTCTCGAGATCCGTCATGAAGACCGTGACCCCTCCAGTGGAAACGAACGGGAAGCGCTCGACGGGAATCTTGAGATCGCGCTTTGGATCCCTGGCACCGAGGGTGATTGCCTTCGGCGCCTTTTTGACCGCGTCGTTGACGACCTTCTCCGGGATTTTGGCGACCTTCTTCTTGGGGTCCACTTCCGCTCCCGCGTCTCGAAGCATATTCAGGACGCTCTGGCTGTGAATGAGGACGCCAATCCTCTCAAGGCATTCGATGCTCTGCGCGTGGATGAGATCTTCTTCCTGCCTTTCCATGAACCCGAATCTGAGAACGGCCACTGTGACCCCCCCTTTGGCCTGAAAGACGACATGCCATTTATCGGTTTGCTTCGTGACGACAAGAAGAGAAGAGAGGTTTGACTCGATGAAAGGTCTTCTGATTGACCCGAAGCAAGGAGTACAAGCACACAGACTGTCCGGTGCCCCAGAAAAAGACATAGGGGTGGAAAGGTAATGGCGCCCTCAGGTGGTTTGAACGGTAGAAGCATCGCTAATATTAGACGCGGTAGTAGCTGTGAGCATAGCATTGGGCGCGCTGTTTACAGTCATGGAGCTGCGTGGAATGTCTAGGGATAGGAAGACTCACCTCGTGCTGGACGTGTTTAACCATGTCACCACGACTGACTACATGGGGCACTGGGCCAAGATCAGGGATACGGAATTCAAAGACGGGAAGGACGCGGAAGACAGGTGTTCGCTTGCGTCAATCGCGCTTATCGCCTGTTACACAGATGCGATCGCACTGTTAATCAGGAGGAAGCTGGTGGATCCCGAGTTGATCTTCGACTTGATTGATTTTGACCTCGTCTGGAAAAGACTCGGACCATGGGTTCAGTACCAGAGAGAGCGGTACAACGAATATTTCTTCGAGAATCTCGAGCCTGCGGCTGAGAAGAACATCGAGTATGCTCGGGCGCGGAAAGCAAGCAGAGAACCAGGGGTGTAGTTTCCCCCCGGGACATCTGTTTCTTGCGGGTAGAAAATACTCTCACAATTGCTTCCCTTTGGGACCTTCTCAAATCCGACTTGATTCGAATCGGTCATACTGGCTATATAAAGACCTTGATGCAGAGGTACGGTAGAAACGCTCAAGAAACGAATCGTTCTTGATACTTCGTCTATGGAAAGGCGCTCCGACGCACAATATCTCGCAGAAGGGGATGCAGGTGGCAAGCTCTTCCCAAGAAGCTTCCGACATAAAGAGACTAGCACGGTGTTCACTGGACCAGCTCTACAAGCTGCTAGAAGCGCGCCCCGAGGGTCTCTCCACATCAGACGGTGAAAGGAAGCTTAGGGAGCACGGTCCAAATGTGCTCCCGGAGGTCAGAAGGACTCCAATCACCCACAAGGTTGTCGCCCAACTCACGAACCTCTTCAATGTCCTGCTGGTTTTCGCGGCAGTCTTGTCATTCATCACCGGGTACATCTCGAATGATGCAGGCTCGATCGAGATGGGGGTCGCAATCCTCTTTGTCGTCGCGGCGAGCGTATTCTTCAGCATCTACCAGGAGCACCGGGCGGAGCGAGCCGTGGAGGCCTTGCGCCGACTAGTGCCAGAGAATGTCAGGGTCCTCCGAGACGGAAAAACGACACAGATGGTGGTGTCTCGCATCGTCCCGGGCGACGTGATCGTCCTCGAAGACGGGGACAGAGTACCTGCTGACGCACGTCTAATCACCGCCTTCGAAATCTCTGTCGACAACTCGATCCTCACGGGCGAATCGGAGCCCCAACCCCGAGGCGACAGTTGCAGTTGCGACGCGAACTGCGAGGTCCAGGACCTGCCCAACATCGTGCTTGCAGGAACAATCATTACATCAGGCACGGGGACGGCAGTCGTCTTGGCGACAGGCAGCAAGACCCACTTCGGCCAAGTTGTAGGGATCGCAGGTGCGGTCGAGGAACCTCTAAGCCCTCTGCAGAGAGAGGTGAACTACACCGCCAAGCTGGGCTTCATCGCCGCCATCGCCATCGGGATCGTCTTCCTCTTGATCGCGCTGGAATTCATGCACCTCAGACTATCCGAGAGCCTGCTCTTCATGATAGGCGTGATGGTCTGCCTCGTTCCCGAGGGCCTTCAGGTCACCCTCACTCTCGCCCTGGCTATCAGCAGCCTCGCGATGTCGAAACGGAACGTAGTTGTCAAGCGGCTGTCCGCCGTCGAGACACTGGGTTCGACGACGGTCATCTGCACCGACAAGACCGGAACGATCACCGAGGGCCAGATGACTGTCCGCATTGCTTGGATGGGAGGGCGGTTGCTGCAGGTATCTGGCGAGGGATACGAGCCAGAGGGCAAGATCCTCCTTGCGGGAAGGGAGGTCAAGGCCTCGGACCTGAGGGACCTACGCACCCTGTGCGAGATTGCGGCTCTCGACAATAAAGCCACTTTGGTCCCTCCACTCGACAGGCGCAAGTACAGATGGAGCGCGGTCGGCGATTCCACAGATGCTGCGCTCCTTGTCCTCGCGGCGAAGGCGGGCATCGATCCAAAGAGGACTCTAGAAGAGCAACCGCGAGTCGGGATGATCCCGTTCGACTCCAGGCGCAAGATGATGACAAGCCTGCACCAGCGTGGCGGAATCGTGACGGCCTATGTCAAAGGGGCGGGCAATGAAATCCTGGAGCGCTGCGAGACCGCGCTCTGGAGCGACAAGACGGTTCCGATGACCCCGGAGCTATCAAGACAGGTTCGCAACCAGATAGACGCTTTCGCCCAAGAGGCATACAGGGTAATCGCCTTGGCCGTGAGAACGCTCCCGGAGGCGGTGCCAAAGTATGATTCGGCGTCAGTGGAAACGCACTTGACCTTCGTTGGGCTCGTCGCGATCCTGGACCCTCCTCGACGTGATGCTGCACAGGCGGTTCAGAAGGCAAGGAGTGCTGGCATCAGAATCGTGATGCTGACTGGTGACCATGAACTGACTGCGGCCGCGATTGCCCGGAGAGTCGGAATAATCACCTCGCCGGAAGGTGTCGTGATGTCGAGCGAGAGGCTGGTTGAGAAATCCGATGAAGAGATCTCAGAGCTCCTCGACGCGGAGGAGTTGGTCTTCGCACGAATCACACCGGAGCAGAAACTCCGAATTGTTCGGCTTCTCAAGAAGAAAGGCGAGACGGTGGCAGTAACCGGCGATGGCGTGAACGACGCGCCGGCCCTACTTGAGGCAGATATCGGCATCGCGATGGGGATCGCAGGGACCGACGTGGCTCGAGAGTCATCGGACATGGTCCTCATCGACGACAACTTCGCGTCGATTGTCAGCGGTGTTGAAGTCGGACGCTCTGTGTTCGACAACCTGAGAAAGTTCATCGTATATGTCTTCAGCCACAACTGGGCAGAGCTCGTTACTTTCATAGTGTTCGTCATGCTGCAGACGCCTCTTCCATTGGCCGTCGTGGGTGTACTCACGATTGACCTGCTGTTGGAGATCCCTCCCTCCCTGTCTCTGACTATCGAGCCTCCAGAGCCTGGAATCCTGGAGCGGCCGCCCAGGTCGAGGAAGAGCCGCCTGCTCGACATGAGAACTCTAGCCAGATCGTGCTACATCGGCACTCTAACGGGCCTGGTTGCCATCATTTGGTGCTTCAGTGTGTGGAACGAGGCTGGCTGGTCTCTTGGCACGCCGGATATCGCTGACAGGTCCGCCTATCTGAAGGGGACTACGGTTGTACTAGTTGGCATCATGGCCGGTCAGCTGGGGAACCTATTCGCATCTCGGACCAGCGTCAGGTCGACCTTCAGCCTGGGTCTCGCAAGGAACAAGTGGCTGCTGCCAAGCCTCGCGGTTGAGTTCTCGGTCCTTCTGGCGATCGTATATCTGCCATTCCTTCAGTCTGTCTTTGGAACGAGGGCTCTGGAGCCTGTCCTGTGGCTATACCTTCTCGCCTTCGCACCAGTCATCTTGCTGCTGGAAGAAGGCAGGAAGCTCGTCCTCAGGGTCACCCTGCCAGCCCCGGCAGTGCATCTGCCGTCTCCCGTGACACTCAAGTTGCGGGAGGAGGCGCTGACCCAGGCTGCAGTTCGGAGACCGAAGGCTCCATTCAAGGAGACCGGCCCGCCCTTGGTCATGCTGAGCTTCTCCTCGATTGATATGCGGGATGCTCTGCCGGTCGCCATCGGCGTTGCGGAGCAGTCTGGTTCGAAGGTGCTGATCGCCTCTGACCGCAAGCTCCCCGATTCGTTCGGAGCGTTCCTCTCATCGGAATCCAATGTCAAATCCCAGTACATCGGCCTGGAGGCTGCAAAGGGACCCAAAGGGATGCGGGCTGCGGCGAAGGCACTCAAGAGGTACGCGGAGCGCGCAGGGTCGGAGATGATTGTGCTACCTGTCAGTCGAGACGTGTTTGCCGGCAGAAACTCCAGAAAGAAGGTCGGATGGATTGAGGAATTCTCTGGGAAAAGAGTAATCCTTGTGAGCGGGCCTCCGAAGCGCCCCCGCACTATGGAGCGCCCGCGTCGGCTCCTGCTCCCCGTCCTTGACGAATTCCATCCAGAGCCGTTTGTTCTTGCGGGCGCCCTGACTTCGTCCTCATCCTTCCCTGATGTGGACGTCGTGGCTGCGAGAGTGATTCAGATACCGCAGACGATCCCCCTGTATTCGACCTATCGTCCAGAGTCGCTAGTGGACGCAGAAAAGGAACTGTCCTTCTTGAAGACCATCCGCGGATTGCCAGTACTTCATCGGCTGAGCTCTAGGGTCCTGCTCGTTCGAAACACAGTAGGGGACCTCATCGACTTCGCCGAGAAGCGCCGGGTCGACCTAATCATCCTCCGAGGGGACTGGTCCGAGAGCCGTCACGGGTTCCTGCCAAAGAGGGAAAGAAGAATTGCAGCGAAGGCTCACTGCGCTGTGGCAGTGCTGATGCCTTCAGCCCACTAGATTCATTCGCCGATAAAGAGGTTGGCTCACACTCGACCTCGACGGATGGAACTCATACGAGCGAGCTGGCCAAAAACGTAATGACGGGTTAGAGGGAAGCGAACGTTATCTACGTGCGCACTCCGAATGGGAGAAATCATGAATTCATAGTGACGATTGGGTCGAGGCGGGTGTAAAATGTCCTGGAAATCACCAACTAGTCAAGTTCGAGAAACGAGTCTAGCTCGGTGCAACAACATCTGATTGACGGGAAGCTAGACGTTCGACCTCACACACGGCTCACCGAGGGGAAAGACAACAGGGAAGGAAGGGCGACGGTCATGGGAGCAGCTATTGGCAACGAACCCCTCGATATTCCTCTCCTGGCATGGGTCCACGCACGCTTCGTCTTCCGGAATCGGGGACTATGTGGGTCTGCTCTGTCAGTCTATGCAAGCAGGCCAGCGGCCCTTAGCTCTTGTGTGATCTTGTCGACGGCGATCTCGACATCCTCTGGCTTTCGGGCACCAGTGCACACGAGCTTCCCGCTGCCAAACAGAAGCACGACCACCTTCGGTGAGTCGAGACGGTACACGAGTCCAGGAAATTGCTCAGGTTCGTACTCGACCTTCTCAAGACCAAGGCTGATGGCTATTGAGTTGAGATTGATCTTCGCTCCGAGGTCGCTTGAGGCGACGATGTTCTGCACCTCTATCTTGGGCGTGGTTTTGATCACAATTCCCGCAGCCTCGATCTTCTTGACCACCTTGCTGATTGCCGTCTCTACCTGTTCAAGGCTCTTGCCGCCGGTGCATACAGCCTTTCCACTCCTGAAAAGCAGAGTCGCCGTCTTCGGTTCTTTGAGCCGGTAGATTAGCCCGGGAAACTGCTCTGGGTCATATTCCGCACCATCAAGTGCAAGCACGATCGCCTTAAGATCTAGCTCCGTCCCGAGAGATGTCGAAGCGACAACGTTCTCTATCTTTATCACTGCCATAGGATCCACACCGGCCTTACGGTATCAGAATAGGTATCTAATAAGCGAGTACGTCGTTCGCGGTGCAGGTCGTGCAAGTCGAAGAATCGAGTTCAGCTCGGCGGAATAATCCACTGATTGAAGAAGAGCCAGAACTCCGAGTCCACATACAGCTCATCGTCAGCAAGAAACTGATGGGAAAGGGGTTTGTTGGGCATATATCAGCCAGATTCAAAGCTTCAAGATGTTCCGTGCCTTGTTCTCGTCGCTGACAGCTAGCGCCACATGCACATGCTTCGAGTCCTTGTCGAGCATGTACGCGGCATCGATGTTGATGCCTTCCTTGGCGAGAGCCCTTGAGACTCGGGCGAGCTCTCCCGGTTTGTCCTCGAGCTTGGCCACTAGCAGATTCCTCTCGGAAAACTGCATGTTGGATTGGCTGAGGCTTCTGCGGGTCTTCTCGGGGTCGGACGTTACCATTCTCACGACCTCGGCTTGAGGCTCTGTCGAGATTGAGCGTATATTTACGCCATCCTTCTCCAGGACCTCGGTCACCCGCGCCAGCTCTCCCGACCTGTTCGCTAGTTTCACGCTGAACTCTTTTTCCATATTCTTTCACTCCTTTCACGAGAACAAGTGCGCAAGAGATCTCCACCGCTTAGGAGACAGAGAAGAATCACGTCTTGACCCAGTGCAACAACATTCATCTGCTTCGTCGTTCAACCATGTGCTGGTGCTACACGATATGACGGTAGCCGCTGACCATGGTATAGGCTAGATCTGAACAGGCGAGAGCCCAGCAATGAAGATCAGTAGCAACTGGCACGCCGGCTGGAAGACTCAGAAGCTCCGCAAGGAGCGTGTGGGAAGAGATCCTTAACAACTAGAAATATACTGCCGCCACACGGTCAGAAAAGACCATAGGGAAGAAAAGGCATGAATAAGTGGCAAGGGGGGTGTGATGATCTCATATCTTAGGTCGCCAAGAAGGAAGAACCGAAATATCAGGCAGAGAGTCAGCAGGGATCGGAAGGGAAGGCAGAGCAGAAAATCATAGGGAATACGACTGATGACGGAGAAAGGATCAGGTTTTCAAGTGTGTACGCGGCTCCCTGCATACAACAGGTTTGACACGAGCGAAGTCCGTGGAGCTGTTCTAGACATTGATCTACTCAATGGGTTGATGATGCGCATGGGCCTGGATTTCCGCTAAGAATCCAACAATGACTGATGCTGGATACTGTAGTTGCACGCATCCAATAGGAGGACACCCGTGGTCGATTCTATTGCGGGTCAATTAATAGGACCAAAAGATATTCGGACTTTCTGTCATGGTATCCAAACTTCGGCTGACACTTGGGATCCTCTTGGTGGGGTTCGTAGTCGAAGGGACATTCGAGGCATACACATACATCAACCACAGCTACCAATTGCCCTACGCGTCCTACATCTTCATCCTCGGCCCTTTCGTTACACTGTTTGGCCTTTCCGTCCGTTGGATCGGCCGCTTCGAGGGGGATGTACTCATCAGTCGGCGATTCCGACACGCTCACTGGGCGTTTGTCCTCAACATTCTGGCCCTTATGCTGGCCATCGCTCCTGTGGTCTGGTACGGTTCAATGTCGGGCGCATCGATTCCTCCGTGGGTGGAGCGGGAATTCGGGGCTGCAATCGTGGCCTCCCTGCTCTTCACTTTTGCGACCTATGTCTTCGTTGCCTTTGAGCTAGCGGCTGATTTCGGCAAAGCCCTTCTTCTCATCGCTTTCGGTTGGGCCAGTGTTGTTTCCATCTGGATCGGACTTGCTTATGCTCAGGAACTCGGAACGATCATCATAATCTTCCAGAACCGCACCATGGACTTCGGGTCAGTCAGCGCATCGGTTTCCGGCTTTGAGTCCTATCTCGGGGTGGCATACATTCTGCTGACGATCGCATACCTCAACGCATTCCATAGGTCGCATGCAAGAGTTCTATCGTCTTCCTCGACTCCCGCTGCCCGACCGGCACCCTAGTTACCGCAGGATGCGCGATGGATTCATGCCCTCTCTCGCCGAGAAACTGTCGCCCGGTACCCCGATTTTCGATAAGATAGTATTTGGTCTCGCTGGTTAGCCCAACATTCTGAAAGCAGTCCAGCAGACAAATCGCAAAACTGCTGTACTAGTGGAAATGGAGACAGATGTATGCGTATCGCAGTCGGCAATCGGGCTGATGCAAAACGGGTTTCGCGTTGTTGCAATCTCTGATGCAACGGATTCTCCTGGTGGGTCGGATGAAATCGGTTTGGAGCGAATGAAAGAAGCCGGAGCACTGGTGACAACCCTCAAAGTGGTGTATTATGAGTGGATTCGATCAGTCTCAATGAGCAACACCATAGATCAGGAACATGGCAAGCGAATTGGCAATCCAGCAGGAATAATCCTATAGAACGTTTGCAGGCCTGGGATTTAACTCTATGTCCCGCGCAATTCGTCGGCACCTGTAGTGCGAGGGCCCGGATATTGGCCCGGAATCTACCGGTTATTAAAGCTGGGGGCGCGAATAGTCATTCTGGAATTCTTAGCAGGTAAGAAATCCTTAATTGTCAGAGAATCCGTCTTGGCCCCAAGCTTTAATTATCCCCCTGACCTCGGAGGTTCGATGCGCTGCTCCCATTGTGAGAGGTGTTGCGAGGATACGGAGATGGATCTCTGCAAGGTGGACATCGCGCGGTTGGAGCGCCGTGGCTACCAGAAGGACGATTTCTCACATATAGGGACCGACGGGATACCGAGGCTGCGCAACGTTGGCGCATACTGCTTCTTCTATGATCATGACCGGAAGCGGTGTAAGGAGTATGCTCGCCGGCCGCTCGGCTGCGTCATCTACCCAGTCAATCTGACGGTGGATGGCGAGATCGTCATCGACAGGTTGTGCCCTGAGGCGGATACATTAACGCTTGAGGAGATCGAGAGCAAGGGCCGGCGCCTCCGCCAGCTGCTTGACACGATACACCTAGAAGCGCGTAAATCGATGCGATCCGGTTGATGCTCCGAGTAATATGATCGGAGTCGTTTGAAGGTTCAAGGGGAAGCTTCCAGACCATTTCGAGTCTTTTCTCCGTCTGGATACGGGGCCATTCGTGTCGACATAGGTGTAGGTGACCGGTTCAGATCCCCCTTTGGTCCGAGAAGGTAAGGTATGCCAATTCACAAGATGCCTAGCAGCCGGCACTTGAAATCCATGAAGAAGAAGTGCGTGTCTCGTTGTTGCTGAGTTCAAGGAATGGCTGGCTCGACCTGGTGTCAAATTCCCTCTCATTGAAATCACAACCCTGGCATCAGCTCAATATAAATCAATTCATGATGATAATAGTGTGCGAGAGCCCGGATCATGGCCCGGAATCTGCCGGTGATTAAAGGTGGATGCTATAATTACCGGTAAGAAATCAGAGGATTTGGGCTTCATTCTCTTACCGGTGGAGAATGTCGTCGCCTTTCCTCCCACATAGGCTTTTCCGAAGTTAGGCTGAAGCACAGTCGACGAGTTCCCGTACCAATGGATTTCCGCCAGAGTTCAAACCGCCTCACCCAGGCTGTCAATTTGGGAAACATCCTACGTCCTTCCGATAATGAACAGATATGATGCTGCTGCAGAACCATACTTTGCTATTGCTCCCTTGATTCTCTCTCCGTCGTCCTTCAGGCGATTTCGTGTTTCCAAATCGGAACAGCCATCTATTCTCTTGAGTGCATCATCAATATCCTTGACTGAGTTGTGATATGTTGCTTGATTCTTTGGATCTTCGCACTCGAATCTTCTGTTACAGAAGAGGCAGTCGATGGGATGCGTTGAATCGAAGACCTCTAGCTTTCTCAGCTCCAAACCATTCACTATGTCCATAATCCTATATCTAGTGAAGGTCTTGTTGTGCGTGATGCCGAGCAAAGTGTCGATTCGTGCTTCCCATTCATGCTCAAGTTCATCTGCTTTCTGCGCATCGGTTTGCTCTCCATCACAGTAGGCCTCTTGAAGAATGAAATTGCCGCCCATCTTAAGTACACGCTTCATTTCAGCGAGCACACTGTCTACCTTGGCGAGGTGATGCAGAGAATGGGATATGCAAACAGTGTCAAAAGACTCGCTCTCGAACTTCAAGCTCTCGGCATTCATCTCAAAGAATCGCACCGGCTTTCCTTCAAACCGCTTCTTTGCGGATTCCATCTCCTCTTTTGAGGTGGCTGAGGCGCAATAGTCTATCCCCACAAAAGAATCGTAGTCTCTCAGAGTTTTCATTAGAGTGTCAATGAATCCTCCTCGAGCTGTGGCAACATCTATTATCCTGCCGCCAGAGATTTCCCCCAGCCTATTGACTATTATGCCTGCGTTAGATGATGCCAACCCCTTTGGCAGGTCTCCCGTATTCATTCCCTCGTACGCCAATCGCCGTTCCTCCCCTATGGGCTTTTCTCGCGTTATAGTTTGAAAACGAGTCATCTGCGGGCATGAGATGGCTGCCAGATCTCCTGACCGCGGAGAACGAAACAAGATTCTAGCGGGCAAAGAACCTGGATGATGGCCCGAAATCCACCTGTGGTCAAAGCTGGCGGCTTGAAAAGTCAGGCGCGAATTCATTGCATGCATAGAATCACAGCCACGAGATCAGAAGGAGGGTCAAGGCCGATTCACGTCACTTCTTGGCCTAGGCGTAGGCCGAATGCTCCTTGAGATATCTCTTGAAGAACCACTGGATGAAGATGCTGTCAACGTTCTTGATCTGCGACCGTTCGAGGGCGTTGTAGTAGCTCCTCCGGTCCTCGTACTGGATGTTCAGAAGAGGAAAAACGTGCTTCTGCAACACGAAGTTCATCAGGAGCCGGCTCATCCTGCCATTCCCGTCAGCGAACGGGTGGACCGTCACGAACCTCAAGTGAACGGCCGCTGCCAGCTCGACAGGATGGAGTGAGGACTTGTTCTTGTTGTACCATCGGAAGAACTCTCTGAGCAACGGCTGGACCTCGACAGGGCTTGGGGGCATGAACCTGCTCCCCGAAATGGCGATCTGATGCGCTCTGATCCTTCCTGCGATATCGGGCTTTGTTTCTTCAAACAGCCTCTTATGCCAGAGTAGGACTATCTGTAACGATATGTCCTTTCTGTACTCCAGTACATCGTGAAAGACCCTATCATGGGCCTCGACTTCCTTTATGTCCTCAAGCGGTTTCGCACGTGGGCTGAGCCCCCTTTCCAACAGATCCGCTGTCTCCCGGTACGTGAGCCTCGAACCCTCGATGCGGGTCGTGTCATAGGTGAACCTGACGGAAAATGAGCGGGCTTGTTTCTGAGACACACTCCGCGGAATCCTTCGTTGCTCTCTCAAGTAGTTAGCGCGGATACCGTCCAGAAGAGGATACCAACGCTCCTTGTAGATATCGGTGAGGAAGTCTCGCTTGACCTCATCGATGTTGGCTGGCAGCCTAGCCCCAAGATACCTCTCACGAGTCTCGACCCCTTTTGATGTCCTGAGGGTGTGCTGAAGGTAGAAGTACCTCCGCGTTCCAACTAGTCTCTTCCTGATCGTGACCACGGCATCCTATTACCCTTACATATTTATAGATTTTTCGACTATATGTAATATGTAGGGGTACAAAAGGATGGGACAAGGATGGTTCGCCGTGACTGGATGGCTCATGCTATAGTTTGAACGTCGCTCGCCTTTCATCCCCTATGGTCTTTTCCGAGAAGCGAAGCTCAAACCCCTTTCTTCTGCCTCTTAATGCCAAGATAGTAGAGGTATACTCCGACCGCTATCATCACGATTGCCAGAGCCGGAACCCAAAGGGGAGTGATGTAGTGGATAGCTTCCCTTGCTACCACGACAAGCATACCACCGAGAAGAATAAAGATCCCCAGGATTGTGAGCACAATCCCCGCAATTTTGTACCAATTGACCATTTGCGTCAGCTGTCCTAATCGCCTTTCCTCCCTCTATGGGCTTTTCCGAGACGAGGCTCAAACCCCTTTCCTTTTCCATTTTCAGGACGGAGCGTTCTACTGTATGATAGAACATATCACGGCAATCGACGAAGGCATCGGTGGTTAGCTCTAAAAGCGTGTTACGCGCTTTCATCCCTTGCCTCGGGGTGGTTCGAGGAGGGGGTGAATCAGAATGAGAAAGGTATTCTCCGCCGCACTCGTAGCCTGTATGCTTGCCCTTCTGTCCGCGCTATCGGTTCCGGCCGTGCAAGCATCGCCGGTTATGAATGCGGAAGGAACCTTGGCATGGTTAGTAGTGAACTTTGAGGGGCAGAGGACAGCCGGCGTCAACACGATCTATCAAGGGACGAGCACGGTTGCCGCTGGTGGAACATTCACAGGAGACGTCACGGATGCTTGGGTGGAGGTTTGGCACACAGATTTCCTCAACCTTCGCGATGTGCTCAAGTTCACTGGAACAGTGGACGGCAAGTTGGGTACACTGACTATCCGTCTTGTTGGGACTGCAACTCTGCCTGGCCTTGAATGGACAGGCCAATGGGAGATCATCAGGAGCACAGGCGACCTGGCGAACCTAGAAGGACAAGGAACTTGGTGGGGAACGGGCAACAACGTCGAATACTCCGGAATGATACAGTTCGAATAGACGATAATCTCAGGCAAGGCGCGTGAGAGCAAAAAACGATTTCGAATGACTATCGTTCAAAACTCCACTCCTTTTGTTTCGCCTTTCCTCCCCTATGGGCTTTTGCCACGGTGTGCCGGGCAAGCCTGATGGTCTGGGAAGCTTGAAGTACACCTAAGTGTCTTTTCGTCCTCATGGTGGACCTTTCGGTTCTGGCGGACGACCCGTATCCTGCGATTGCTCTAGTCATGGGAGGCCTTCTCTCGTTGTTCGTCGCGGTGTACGGTAAGCATGACGATTCCCATCTGGACGAGTTAGCCACCTATGTCGGTTTCATCCTGGGGGCAGTCATGATAGTCATGGCAATCATTGTTGCCATCGAAGAGACTGTCAATTGGTTCACTATGGTGATGATGATTCTCCTTGCGATGACGCTTTTCCTGAAGCCGCTGAAGGATTTCCCGTTGGCGGCCATTGTGGGAGTGATCGCGGGGGCTGTTGTGACCTATATCGTCTCGCTTTTCCTGTCCTCGCCGGTACTTGGCGTGGAAGAGTGGAAGATCCTTGCAGTGATATTCTTCGTCGTCACCTTCATTGTCTGGTTAGTTTTCCATTTCATAGAGGATCTAATGAAGCTTACTAGAATGATCCTGGACTGGAGACCAGTCATGGTAATTGTCGGCTTGGTGGCTATGATAGAGGGCGTGTTGCTGTTCCTTGACAGCTCGCTCGTCTCATTGTTCTGAGAACGCACATTCCCCCGCGCACCTGTATTCCGCTATCATCCCTACTGGCTTTTCCTGCGGGACGAGGGTCGTCTCAATACAGCCACAACGGCCATCATGGCGACCATGACGCATAGGAGGACGATGCTGGAGCTAAACTCGGGTATTGGGGTGACTGTGGGAATCGTCCTCGGATAGAAATCCTGAGCTCCCATCGATCCTGATATGTTGTAGGGATTGTCGACTATTCCATTCATATCATTGTCCGGTGTCGTCCAATCACTCCAGTAGTTGCCGTAGCCCGACGCATTCCAATCGTTGTACGGCCTGTCATCGTAAGCTTGGATATGTGCTGAATCGTAAGCGTTTCCAGCGCCGTTGTTTCCGACAAACGTGTTGTTCCAGATGTGATTGTAGCGTCCAATCTCAATGTACACGCCGTATTGAGCGTTATTGCCTATCCAGTTCCCAGCAATCTCATTGTTCCTCGATTGGTAGAGATATATGCCCCTCCCCGAGTTCGAGCCACAGGTGTTGTTGTTGAACGTATTGTTGTTTGATTGGTCGAAACGCATGCCAGTACCTCCATTCGAGCAGCTGTTGTTGAACAGAGTGTTACTGTTCGACGCGTAGAAAGTTATGCCGAAGTTGTAGTTTAAGGTGCAGGTATTGTTACTCAATAAGTTGTCATTTGATGAAAAGAGATATATTCCGAGGCTGCTGCTGCTGCCGCTGTTGCCAAGGCAATTGTTGTTGATCAGAGTATTGTTATTGCTCGCCGAGTAGAGATATACTCCCCCGCTGTTGGCCAAGCAGATATTATTCATCAACATGTTGCCGCTTGATGAGCCAATGTATATGCCGACGCCGTTTGAGTTGCACGTATTGTTATTCAGAGTATTATCGTTACTCGACACGTAGACGTACATGCCAGCACTATTCGAGTCGCAAGTGTTGTTGCTCAGAGTATTGCGATTGCTCGACAAATAGAGATATATGCCGTAGTCGAGGTTTGAGTTGCAGGTATTGTTACTCAATTCGTTGTCACTCGATGAGGTCAGATGTATACCGTCGCGGTTTGAGGTGCAGGTGTTGTTACTCAGAATGTTGCTGTTCGAGTTGTCGAGCCGCAGGCCATATAGGCAATTCAAACAGAAGTTGCTCTCCAACTTACCATTGACGCAATTGCTTAGATAGATGCCATTGTAGTTTGATCCTCCGTCGAGCATCCGGCAGTTCCTGATTATGAAGTGCACATCTGTATCTTGCGTCCGAATCCCATCAGCAGTGAACGCATCTATGTCCCAATCCTCGATGATGTAAGGATCAGATGCTGTGCCACTCCCCCAACTGACTCCAGTCGACATATTGTCTGCGAGAAAGCCAGCATTGCCATTGATGAAGATGGGCGCATGTACGAAGTATGCAATCCTTTCAGGAGCGGGAGGCTCAGACACATTATTCGATTGCTGTAGCTGCAATAGTGCCACCACTGCCAGGCTTGAAGTGATAACGACAGTCATCAAAAAAACGACGGGCCTTCTTGATTTCATCCTCGGCAGAGCCAATTTCCTGTCGATTATTGGAATTCTATCTGTTGTGGGCAACCATTCCCCCCTCGTTTCGAGATGTCGATATGCGTTTTAATAGCTTTTCTTCGCCTTTCCTCCCATATGGAGCTTCTCCGAGACGAGGCTCAAACCCTTCTTCTTCCTGCTAATGGTGGACCTTCCGTTGCAAGGGATTTCTACTAAGAGTTGGATTATCCGCAACGGCCAATTCTATGTCATCGAGCGAGGATAAGCGCATTGAGGGAATCCCGAGGGACACTGCCATCCGCCTGTGCAATGAGATACGAATGACGAAGGAGCACAGACTGTTTTCCCAATGCTGGGGGTGCGCGAGGTTCTCCAAAGGCATCTTCGACAAGATGTGTGCCGCTAACAAACCGGATAACCGGGGATGCGCGCTCATAAATGCCAGGTATGACCGTGCTGGGAGGCAGTAGCGAATCGCCTTTCCTCGCCTATGGGGTTTTCTGAGGCTCAAAGACCTCCTCCCATATTCCATTGAAAGGGATGCCTACACTCTCGGATACGGAAAGCTACCAATTCTTAGCCCAACCACATTTCCATCATGATCCGTCTCAAAGACAGCGAGCTCTCCATTGTCGTCCCCACCTTTGACCCGGAAACCAGTCGCCCCCTCCGGCTCCAGAGTCGACCACGATGATGGAGGATATCCTATGGTCACGAGCGTAAGCTTCCCGTCGATGATGTGTACTTCGATGTCAGCCATTTCTAGGAAATGGTACCGACCACGATACTTCTCCCACTCGGGCAATACCTTACTTTCCTCTTCGGGCTTCTTCGAGATTCTCTCAGTTATCGGTGTGATCACATCGAGAATGTACTTGCTCATGTCCATCAGGTTCGCCAGTTTCGTGTATGCGTTCGCGAGCACTACGACACCTACTTTCTTGCCAGGTACTATGGCCATATATGCACGAAAACCTGGGATGCCTCCGCTGTGCCACGCTATTGTTCGATTTCCTTCACGCTCAAGCATCCACCCGATTCCGAATCCAGATTTCCATTCAGAATCTATGAACACAGGCGTGAGCATTTCTCGAACCGAGGTATGCCCCAGAATGCCTTTGTTGTCGGTCGTCTGATCTCTGAATTGAAAGGACATGAATCGTGCAAGGTCCTCAACACAGGACCAGAGCCCTCCAACAGGACCGTAGCCTTCCAGGTTGAACTCGGGAACAACTTCAACAGATTTGTTCTTGAGGATCTTGTGTCCTATGGCATGATTCGCGAGTCTCTCTGGCGTGGATGGGAACCCAGAGTGATCCATCCCGAGAGGCTTAAGGATGTTCTCGAGCACATAATCCTCCCAGCGCTGTCCTGCAACTCGCTCCAGTGCGACAGCCATCAGGGCAACTCCGAGGTTGGAGTAATGTGTCTCTGTAAGCCCTGGATGAATCTTCTCCGTTCTTGGAAGACTCTCCAGCATCTGCTCGATAGAAGGGAATCTCAGATTAGCCCAGTGGTCGGAAAGTGCTTCCTGAGGCAGTCCTGATGTATGTGAGGCGATCTCTCTGAATGACGCTGGCCTCGAGTCACCAAATTTGGATTTCACTTTGACATTCGGTATGAACTTCTCTATCGGGTCGTCGAGACTCAGCTTACCTGTGTCCCGAAGCTGCATCAGCATCGTCGCCGTAAACAGTTTTGTAACAGAAGCCACACAGTAGACCGTCTTTGAGTCAGCCGGAATCTTCTTCTGTGGGTCTGAATGACCGAACCCCTCCGCCCAGATTGTCTCTTGATCGGAGACGATAGCCAACGATAGGCCCGGGATGCCGACATCTAGTCTTTGCTTCTCTGCGACGTATCTTATGAGTGCCAATGCAGCTTTCACTTCTGGAGCGTCGGAGAGCTTCCCCACTTGAACCACCGTCGACCGTATTGCCTATTGAGTCTTAATGGTTGACTCGGGACTGAGGTGGCGCCGAACCCCTTTCCTTTTCCCCCCTATGGGCTTTTCCCAGTTCAGATGGCTGCTCCATATTTCTCGTTCACGTACGTCTGGCATTTTCCTGCCGCATACTCGAAGTGGACGTACATGTCGGGGCCGAGAGTTCTTCTGATTTCGAGGCACCACGGCTTCATTCGATTCCATAAGATGTGATATGGCAACGACTCGAAGATAAGATCAGAATCGACAAGCCCTCGTCTGAGCATCATTGCGACCCCTTCGAAATACCTCGCAACCATGCTGAGTGCGACGACGGAGCACTTCTCTTCGGCCTCCTTGGCATCCTTGAATTCCGAGCGAAGTATCTTCGCGAACTGCTCTGAGTATTCGAGCGTTCCAACATGTGCGAATATGTCGAATGCCAGACGAGTTCTTCTGTCTCCTGACATGCCCCTAAGCTCTGCAACTGCAAACACCGCACCGGCCGCTATGCTCACTGCCACTATCGCATCCAATATGAACGATGCATCTACCATGACCATTCCTCCGGAAATGGCATCGCCTTTCCTCGATATAGGCTTTAAGAGAGTTTGAACATGACAGGGCTGCCGCCGCAAGGCAACTGCCAGATCTCCTGACCGCCTGGAATGAAGAAGAATTCTTGCCGGCAAAGAACCCGGATTATGACCTGGAATCTACCGGCGAACAAGGCTAGCAGAGATTCCCCATGCAGGAAACCAGTGTCACCTCCGGACACTCTCTAGCCATTCGTTCGGCAGTACCATCCGTCGTTGCGAGAAAAACACTTATCAGACCTCGTGAATTAGTCCTAACAAGGTCACCGATGAATATGGGAGATTCTTCTGAGCCGCAGATTGACGGTTCCTCGCCAAGGATATCGGTTGCCCAAAGCAAGCTCGTCAGGCTTCTATGGAATGCAGCGGGGACTTTCTTCCTCGCGCTAGGACTGGTTGGGATTCCTTTGCCCCTCCTGCCCACAACGCCCTTCCTCTTGGTCGCAGCAGCCTGCTATCTCAGAGGGTCAAGACGAATGCACAACTGGATGATGATGAACAGGTACTTTGGTGCCTATCTGAAGGACTACATGGAAGGAAATGGGTTAGCAATCAGGACGAAGATTGTAGCCGTTTCAGTGCTCTGGGGGGTCATCGTGTTCTCAGCTGTGTTCGCTACCGAGATCACAATCATTCGAGTCGGCTTGCTCGCCGTGGCAGTCGGGGTGACAATCCATCTATTAACGCTCGAGACTAAGCGGAGAGTCTAGGACGCCACATGAAAGCGCCAAATACCTCGCAGATGCTTATGCGAGCCCTCCGACCCGGGTGACTAAGCATGTTCTTTGATTGCCATTAATATGTGCGAGGGCCCGGATTATTGCCCAGAATCTACCGGTGATTAATGCTCCCAGCTATAACTACCGGTATGAAATGAGCGGGCTCAGGGCACCATTTTCCTACTAGTGAAGAACATCGGAGCCTTTCCTCCTCTATGAGCTTTTCCGAGGGTCATGGTGGACCGAAGAGGATTTGAACCCCTGACGAGCCAGCAGACCTCGACTCAGATTCAATCAGGGAGGGATTGAGGCCGGAACCAAACCCTTTCATTTCTTAGCCGAAACGTCACCCACACTTGGAACACATCAGAGCCTTGTGTATCCGGGACCATCTGAGAAACGTTCAATACTTCGTTCGGCCTAGGAGTCCCGAAGGAAATGGATGATACAGACAGGAAGCTATTGATGCTGATAGCTGCGGAACCTAGGATTCATTCTCGGAAGCTTGCCCAGAGGCTTGTGATCTCCAGGCAATCTGTTCAGCAGCGAATGCAGGTCTTGACGAAGAAAGGGGTGACCAAAGGCATAACTGCGGGCATTTCCGACTTTTACCTTGATGCAGTCTATGTGTTGGTCTTCGGCAGATCCAACGCGGCATTGATCGAGGAAGCCCTGAACAGATTGGGGGAAAGTGAATTCACGCATGGTGCTATCGTCGCCGGAGGGAATTTCATATATGTCAGAGGGCTGCTGAGAAACATATCCGAACTCGACAGTTATGCTGAATACGTGAAACGAGCAGCGGAGATGTCTGCGCCTACTGTGGGCATACTCCGTTTCGATGCCGGAATTATGCCTGACTATGTTGACGGGGCAACGCGGAGACAGAGCTACAAGGAGCTCACTCCCCTCGACCTCAAGATCATCGCTTCGCTCAAGGGCAACGTGCGCAGACCAATAGCGGAAATCGCTAATAGGGTTGGAGCCTCAGCCAAGACGGTCAGGCGACACCTTGAACACATGATATCCGAGGGTTCGATGGATTTCTACGTACCCTGGGATCTCCTTCCAGGCGAGGACATGTTCACCTTGATGCATGTGAACCTCAAGGAGGGAGCTGACAAAGGGGAAGTAGGCAGGAGGCTATTTGCGAAGTACCCGTTCCAGACCTTGTACATCAGGTCATTCAGCAACCTCCCGAGCTTCCTCTTGTGCATTCTCTGCTCGGACAGGATGACTGAGATACGCAAGGTTGTCAGAATGATTGGTGAGGATGAAGATGTCCTGGCCACAATGCCTAATCTTCTCTACCTTGAACGCACATATACGACCTGGCGAGGCAAGTTGCCCGTAGCCTTGACGCGCCCTTCTAGGAAAGCGAAAACACGCATTCTGCGCCCCTAGCCTTGGACACAATGATTCTGGTCAGCTGACTGAGCACCCCATCTCTGCTCTAGACATGTCCGTTCTGTCAGTCAAAGGCAGACCGAAAGGTCATTCTTCCGTGCCCTGGTGACCACATTAGAGTGAGTTCCCCAGGCCTGCATATATGACTTCGGCTACAGCTGTCAAATACCGTGCCCAGCGTGAATGGTGGAAAAGGGCACTATGACCACCTCGAGAGTGGTTCGAGGCGATAGCGAGGGAGGATATGAAGACAGAGAGAAGACTGACAGAAATAGAGGGCTTGAGAACGAGAAAGGTGTCGTCGAAGGCGCTCATCGCTTGCATCATCGCGCTTCTGTCGATGCTATCGATTCCAGCCGCGCGAGCAGAGACATCCATGGCCGTGTCAGGAAACATGGTGTGGGATCTGACGACTATTCACTATGAGACCAAGGTCGCGGGTGGCAACATCTTCTTGACAGGAACGACCGACGTCAGCGTCACAGGAGACATCGCAGGAACGGCCAAAGACGCCTGGAGAGAGAATTTCTACCGTGTGGGCTCTGTGTCTCTCTGGGATCGGCTCACGGTCTCCGCCACAGTAGATGGCAAGTCAGGTACACTGGTTATGCTACTTGTGGGCAGAGCTGCTCCACCCGGTGCCTATTGGACGGGCACATGGACGATCCTGAGCGGCACCGACGATCTCATGAACCTCCGTGGGGATGGAACTTGGTGGACTGCGGACGTGGGGTACGACTATTCGGGACAGGTTGAGTTCGAGTAAAAGAGAATCATCGTGTCCCGGCGTGATGACCTGGCCCGCATTGCGGGACAATCGGTCCAAACCTTTTCTTTTTCGCCTTTCCTCCTCTATGTTGAAGAGGTCCTCGCCTTATTCCGAATCTCGTTTCGTCTTCTTTGATTTTGCCTCCTGTCGTTGATTTGATCAATGAGTTTGTCGGACA
>Ga0315268_10000718_pt1 | contig 38548 bp, 26 predicted proteins | sample C1_top_MG_FD_204535 | JGI IMG/M metagenome (GOLD analysis project Ga0315268, IMG submission 204535) | Sediment microbial communities from Yellowstone Lake, YNP, Wyoming, USA - C1_top | ecosystem: Environmental > Aquatic > Freshwater > Lake > Sediment | place: USA: Wyoming | collected 2017-08-01
GGGCTGCCGGGTCAGCCGGCCGCGTCTCGAGATTAGTTGTCTCGTCGCAGCGCTGCGTTAGACTAGGCCGGTGCTCGACGTCGTCCTCATCGCGCCATCGCTGCGGCCCCATGTCGACTTCATCGACTACCCCTACCACACCGACCTCGGCCCGGTCGCCGGTGCCGCCGTGCTCCGCGCGGCCGGCGCTACGGTGGCGTTGTGCGACACGCTAGCCCTGCGCGAAAGCGTGGTGCGGCGCGACGGCGAGCACCTGTGGCTCGGCGCCGAGCTCGGCCCGCTGCTCGCGCAGATCCCGACGGCGCCGCTCTACGTCGTAGCCCTAACGCCGTTCCATCGCCCGCCCGCCCGCGACAACCACCTCGGTGAGCTGCTCTTAGCGCTGCGCACACGCCACCCCCGCGCGCTCGTGCTCGCCGATTTCTATCAAGGAACGCAACACTACCTCGACAGCGAGGGCGCCACTGTGCTTGCGGCCTATCCCGAGGCCGACGTCTATCTGCAGTATGAGGCGGAAGGCTCGCTCGTCGAGCTCACACGCGAGCTAGCGAGCCGGGGCGAGCGTGATGAGCGGCGATGCGTACACGGCGGCGAGGTCGCCGCGCTCGACGATCTGCCGCTGCCGGCATGGGACCTCGTCGATCTCGACGCCCGCGACGCGCTCCTTGCACGCTTTGTCGCCGCAAGCGGCCGCGGCGCGTTTGCCTTTCCTATCGACGGCCGCACGCTGCCGGTGACGAGCTCGCGCGGCTGTCCCTACCGTTGCATCCACTGCTCGACGCACGCCGGTCTACTGGCGTCTGGCGCGAAGCGACAGCGGCGGCACGGCCCCGCTTACCTCGCCAAGCTGGTCGCGAGCCTCGTTGGGCAGTACGGGGCGACGCGGCTCGCGTTCCTCGACGCCATGGCTAACGTCGAGCGCTCGCACTTTGCGGCGCTGCTGGACGTGCTCGCCCGCGCGGGCGTGCGCGCCGACTTTCCGAACGGCCTGCGCGCCGACGGCCTCGACGACGCGCTCGTCGCGACCTTGGCCGAGAGGATCGCGACCCTCTCGCTCTCCGCCGAGAGCGGCGTACAGCGAGTCGTCGACGCGCTCATCGGCAAGCGGCAGTCGTTGACGCAAGTGCAGGCCGCGGTCGAAGCGGCAGAGAGGCACAAGCTGCCGTGCCTCGTGCACTTCTTCATCGGCACGCCCGGCGAGTCCCGACGCGAGATTAACGACACCCTCGCCTTCGCGACCCGCCTGCAGCTCGAGCACGGCGCAACGAGTGCGCTGCAGTTCGCTACCCCCTTGCCCGGCACCCCGCTCGCGCGCCTCGCCCCATTGCCGCAACGCGCGCTGGACTTTGGCCCCCACTTTCAGCACGAGCCGCTCACCGCGAGCCCCGAGTTCTCGCGGGCCGATCTGTCGGCGTGGCGCTGGAGCTTCGCACAGCGCCAAGCGCTCGCTGCGAGCGGTCGCAAGGTCATCGTCAACCTCACCTACCGCTGCAACAACCACTGCCTCTTTTGCGCCGTCGGCAATCGCAGCTCGGTGGAGGCAAGCGCGCCAAGCGTGCGGCGCGCCCTGCACGACTATCACGCGCAGGGCTATCGAGCAGTCGATTTTGACGGCGGCGAGCCCACCCTGCACGCGGACCTACTCGAGCTCATCCGCGCGGCACGTTCGCTCGGCTACGAACGGGTACACGTCACGAGCAACGGCCGACGCCTCTGCTACGCAGCCTATGCGCAACGCCTGCTCGCCGCTCGACCGACCACGCTGCTCGTCTCACTGCACGGAGCCGACGCCGTGACGCACGAAGCCTTGGTCGGCGTCCCCGGCGCGTTTGCGCAGACACTCGACGGCATCGCCCACGCACTGCGCTTCGCCACCTCGGACCAAGAGGTCGGCGTCAACGTGACGGTGACGCGCGAGAACGCGACGCAGCTCGTGGCGCTCGCCGAGCGAGTCGCGGGGCTCGGCGTGCGCTGGTTGAACCTGCAATTTCTCACCCCCTTCGGCCGCGCCACCCGGGCGCACGCGCCCCCTCTCGAGCCAACCGTGGCGCAGTTGCGAGAGCTCGTGGCGCGCTTCGGCACCACGCTGCGCCTGCAGGTCATCAACTTGCCGTTCTGCTACCTGCCTGAACACAAAGAGCTCCTCGTCGGCGACGCGGGCAAACGCGAACGCGACATGGTCTTCGTCGGCGACGAGCGCGTCAATCTGTTCGCCTATCTCGAACAACGTCGCCACTTCGAGCCGCAGTGCGACGATTGCACGTTTCGCGTGCTGTGCGGCGGCTTTTACACGCTCGAGGACGAACCCGAGCCCCCGTGGACGCCACAACGAGAGCCGCAGCGAGCCGGCGCATGAGCGTCACCTTGCCCACACCTGCTCGCGAGGGGCGGCGCTGCCTGGCGCTCGTCGAGCTGCTCTTTGGCAACGGCTCGCGCCAGTGCAACAACGAACTCTATCCGTTCTGGCAGGGCTTCTGCCACCGCCGCGGCCTCGAGTCGCCTTGGACACGCATCGCGGTGGCGCGCACCTGGGCAGCGAGCGAGCTGTTCATCGCGCGGCTCGAGCCCGCCGACGAGGATGCACTGTTTGCCCTGCTCGCCGAGGCCCGCCCCACGCACCTGCTCGTCAACCTGCAGCTCGAGGCGGCCCTACGCGCGCGCCTCGGCGCTGCCTTCGCCGACTGCGACGTGCTCGAGCTCGGCGGGCGTCGCCCGGACTCGACCGCTCTGACGACGGTCGCGTCGTTGCGCGACTTCTTGCGCTGTGCGCGCGACGACGGCGACGCGAACGACGCGGCGTTGCTCGTCGACGCCGAGCAACCGAGCTACGACGCGCACGAGCTCGGCGCATCAGGCGACAGCTTTGCCCGCGCCTGGCACATCCAATGCGGACCGCAGTGCCTGTATCGGCACGCCCTCGCCAAGAATCCGCTCTTCGCCGGGCTCGAGCTGTCGAGTGCGAGCGCCCCGTGGGGCTGCTCGTTCTGCGGCTCGCGCGAGGATTTGGCACCGCACGCAAGGACCGCCCCGCTCGAGCTCGCCCGGCGCCAATTGACGGCATTCGCGCAGTCGAGCGCGGCCGGCACGCCGCGACCCGCACTGTTCTTCTGTGGCGCGCTGGCCTTTTATCGCCTCGATGAGCTGTTCGCCGACGTCGCCCGCTTGCCCTTGCCTCCTTGCGACTTTCACTTCGCTCCCCGCGTAGACGCTCTGCTGCGCATGGCGACCAAGCTCGAAGCCCTACTGCCGCACCTCGAGCAGGCCGGGCATCGCCTGCGCTTGCTGCCGATGGGGGTCGAGAACTTCTCGCTCGCCGAGAACCAGCGCTTCAACAAGGACCTCGCGCCGCGCCAGGTCGAGGCGGCCTACCTCCTCATGCGGCGGCTCGAGCGCGCCTTCCCGTCGGCCTTTGCGCCGTCGTTCGGCAACCGCTTTGGCTTCATCCTCTTTACGCCATGGACCACCCTTGCCGACCTGCACGTGAATCTCGAGTGGGCGAGCAAGATAGAGCTCGACCCGGACGGCAGATTCCTCGGCTCACGCCTGCAGCTCTCGGCCGGCCAAGCCTTGACGCTGCTCGCCGAGCGAGACGGGCTTTGTGGGCCGTCGCGCTCGGGCGTGTCCTTCGCGCTGCCAGCCGTGACATCGTACCTGGCCGAGGATCTGCCCTGGCATTTTCGAGACGCGCGTGCGGCCCTCGCTTTCGGGCTGCTCAGTCGCATCCCGCGGCGCGTCGAGGGCACGATCGACCCCATCTACGATCGGCTGCAGGCGCTGCGAATTGGCCTCGGGGAACCGAGTGAGGCACGGCTGCGACTCGCCCGCGAGGTCGTCACGCTTCTCACCGACCTCGATCTCGGCACCGTCGACGAGGTACTCCTCGCGCTCGAGCGCCGAGTTGACCCGGCATCGAAGATACGAACGGCAGCGACCCCGCTCACTCGAGCGCGCCAGCGCGCAACGACCGACGTCCCACAGCCCACCGGCACGCGCCTCGTGCGCCTCATCGAAGAGACGGTCGCCGCCCTCAACCTCGCCGCAGGACAAGCCCCCGGCGTCAAAGCAATCGCCTCGGTGCGCGAGCGCGGCGGCACGGTCCTCGTCTCACTGTCGACGCCGACTGGCGCCCTCGAGCTCTACGTCGAAGCGCGTGCGACCGTGACGCGGTTCTATGCGCACACCGAGTGCTACGCAGTCAGCTACCTGAGCGAGACGCCGCCTGACACCGTGCCGAAGCAGCGGGCGCTCGACGATTTCGTGCAGCGCTTGCGCGAGCACGAGCGCCAAGGAGGCCTGTCACTCGATGAGGGACAGGTTGACGAAGCTTGACGCCATCTGGGCATAATGCAACGGCTGTCGCATGGAACGCATCGCCGTCTACGGAAAAGGGGGGATTGGCAAGACCGTGGTGGCGACGGCGTTGAGTGCCCATTTCGCCAAGTCCGGCAAGCGTGTCTTGCACGTCGGCTGCGACCCGAAGCACGACTCGGCCGTGCGCCTGAGCCGAGACGGCAACGCCATCCCAACGGTGCTCGACACTCTGGTCGACGAGCCGAACATCGCCGCCGCCGATCGCATCCTGCACGCCGGTCGCTTCGGCATCGCCTGCTGTGAGGCCGGCGGTCCAGCACCCGGCCTCGGTTGCGGCGGCCGTGGCGTCGCCCGCACACTCGAGCTTCTCGACGAGCTCGAGGTCATCGAGAGCGGTGGCTACGATGTCGTCATCTTCGATGTCCTCGGCGACGTGGTGTGCGGCGGCTTTGCAGCGCCTCTGCGCCAAGGTTTTGCCGAGAAGGTGCTCATCGTCACCTCCGAGGAGCCGATGGCGTTGTTCGCGGCCAACAACATCTCGCGCGCCATCTGCACCTATCAACGCAACGGCGTCGTGCTCGCCGGCCTCGTCGCGAACCTCAAGGGGCCGACCGGCGATCAGGCGCTCGTCGATCGCTTCGCCGCCGCGCTCTCGACCAAGGTTGTCACTTATCTACCCCGCGACCCCGAGGTGGTGGCGGCCGAACGCCACGGACTCACCATCATCGAACACGCGCCAACGAGCGCCGCCGCCGCCGCCATCGCCCATCTCGCCGAACGTGTCGCCGAGCTGCGCACGAGCGACATGCCTCTACCCACACCATTCTCCGACGACGACTTCTTCACCTTCATGCGCGAGTGACCATGGCCGTCCTTGTCACGCCGGCAGTCCCGACGGCGCTCGCACGCCTGAGCGGCCGCATCGCCAGCGCCGGCACGCAGACGCGCGCTCGCCTTGGCGCGGCGCTCGAGGTCGGGGTCGGGCCACCGGCCGTGTCGCTCTTGGCCGCCGCCTGGCGCGACCACGCTCTCGAGGCGTCGCTATCGCTCGGCGACGACGGGCCGTACGTGCTGCGGATCGAGGGTCGCACACCCGAGTCCAAGGGTCTCGTGCTCACCGACAAGCTCAACATCTACATCCGCGACAAGCGTGTCCCGGCCGCGCTCGCCGAGCACGTCGCGCGCGCGGCGCGCAGCAGCTTCGCCACCTCGTCACTCGAGGACCTCGCCGCCCTCGTTCTCGAGGACCCGGAGTTCGGCAAGAGCGGTCTGCCCTCACCGCCACTCGCCAACGAGAGCGAGCGACCGCGCTCGCTGCTCGACACCTGGGGCGCGAACGACAGCTACGCCGACTTCTTCGCCGGCGGCGAGACGGCGCGCGGTCAACTCGACTCGGTCGATTTCAGCAGCCTCTTCCGCCTCATCCAGCACTGCGACCTCGAATGCACGCAGGTGAATCCGAGCAGCAGTCTGGCGATGGTTTCACTCGTCAAGTTCCCGTGGGACGAGCGCGCCAGGCGACGCCTCGGCCAACCGGGACAGACCGAACGCACACGACGCGCCCACGATGAGGACGAGGACGCCGACAGCATGGTGACGACAGACCTCAACGAGGACGACGTCATCCTAGGTAACCCAGACAAGCTGCGACGGGTGATCGACTACGCAGTCTCGCGCCCAAATCCGCAACGCAAAGCCATCTTCTTTAGCAACACCTGTGTGCCGACCGTGACCGGCGAGGACGTCGAATCAGTGGTGCGTCAAGCCGCAGCGAAGAGCGGTCAAGAGATCTTCTACCTGACGGTCTCGGCGCGCTCGATGACCACCGTCTTTCGCGCCTTGCTCGTCGAGCGCCGCCTCGCCGCCGAGAGCATCGCGGCACCGCCCGAAGCGCGCAGCATCAACCTGCTCGGCTTCGCTGAGACAACGGCGACGAGCGAGCTCGGCGCCCTGCTCGGCGAGCTCGGCATCACCATCAACGCGAAGTTCTTACCCGACATCGTGCCCGAGCGAATCGATACGCTCCCGCGCGCCAGCCTGAGTGTGCTCTACCCGAACCGCACCTGGCAGCACTTCTACGACCAGCTCACCTTCGGCAGTCGCACACCAGCCATGGCGCCGCCTGCGCCGTATGGCTTTGCGGGCACCGAGCGCTGGCTTGGCCTCGTAAGCGACAAGCTCGGTGCGGCCGGCGCCGCCGCCGACGTCTTTGCGCGCGCCTGCGCTCCTTTGCAGGCGCGCTGGCAAACGCTCCGCGCCGAGGCCGCGCAGCACCGCCTCGGCATCGTCGTGCGCGACGAGGAGGCCCACTTTCTGACCTCCCCGGGCATAACCTGGGGGGTGCCGGTCCTCGAGACGCTCGAGGAGATGGGCTTTGGCCTCGACGTGCTCGTGCGCGTCAGCAACAAGCGCACTGCCGTCGCGTGCGCCCGCACCGTGCGGTCCCTGTTGCGCCATGGCGAGCGGCATCAGGTCCTCGCCTTCGACGGTTTCCCGCTCCTGCGTCAGCGCCTCAAAGAGAGCAAGGCCGCCGCTTTCCTCTCGTACCACGAGTTCGACTGGCGTCTATCGGAGGCGGGCAAGACCGCCTTCTGCATTCCGTACTTCGAGATGGGTCTGCACGGGGCGCTGCGCACGACTGAGCGGTTGCTCGAGCTATGTCGCGCGCCGTTCTTTCGCCGCTACCGACGCTACCTCGCGCGCACCCCGGCGGGCCTGCGCACCGCGCCCGAGCAGGAGCGCAACCGATGAACAAGCGCCTCGCCCTCGCCCCGCTGCCACCCGACGATGATGAGCGCGTCGACTACAGTCAACGCGCCGTGCCGTCGTACCTCGTTGGCGTCTACGTGGCGGTCAACGCCATCCGTGACCTGTACCTGCTCGTCGAAGGGCCCGATTGCGCGCACATGAAGACGCAGTACGTCCAAGGGAGTCACGACTGGCTCTCTACCCTGACGAGCGTCGCTGGCCTGCACCGCATCGCCAACACAGCGCTGCACCCAGACGTGATGAGCGGCTCGCGCGAGCACTCACTGATCGAGACGATGCAGCGAATCGCAGGCCATCCGGCGGTGCCGGGCCTCGCCGTCACGTCGATGCCGATGGCTTTCGTGACCGGCGCCGATTACCAGGCGCTCGTGCGCCAGGTTGCCGAGCAGACCGGCAAGCCGGTCGTGTATGTGCCGGGCCGCTCGCTTTCGGGCGACTGGCTCGATGGTTACGCCGAGGTGCTGCTTGCGCTCGCTGACCAGCTCGACTTTCAGGGCGGGAGCAAGGCGCGGCACAAGGTCGCCATCGTCGGCCACCTCTTCGACCGCAACGAGGGGGACCAGGTCGGCAACGTCGCTGAACTGCAGCGTATGGTCAGCGGCCTCGGTCTCGAGCTCGTCTCCGTGTGGCTCTCCGGACAGGGCATGGCCGACCTGCACGCCGCCCGCGACGCCGGAACCGTCGTCTCGCTGCCCTACGGCCGCCGCGCGGCTCGCCGCCTCGCCAAGCGTCTCGGCGCCGAGCTCGTCGAGCTGCCCTTGCCCTTTGGCCTCGCCGACAGCGAGCGCTTCGTGCGCCTGCTCGGCGAAGCCACCGGTCGGACCGCCGAGGCAGAACGCTTCGTCGACGCCGAGCTCGCTTTGGTCGTACCGAAGCTCGAGTGGGTCGTGCCGTACGTCTTCTTGCACCGCGCTTTCGGCTATGTCGGCGATCCGCACCTGTTGCCCGGTCTCGCGAGCTTCCTCGAGACCCTCGGCGCCGCACTGCGCTTTGCGGTGGTGCTCAACCGCCCAACTCCGACGAGCCCGAGTCAAGCCGCGGCGCCCGCCGGAGTCGAGCAGCTCGTGCATCCAAAGACGAAGGCCATGCGACAGTTCGTCAACGAGCAAACCAGCAAGCACCACGTCGAAACGATCATCGCCTGCAGCGCGGCGCAACTCGGTCGCAACGTCGCACTGTTCGACTTTGGCTTTCCTTCGATGCTGCGGCACGCGCTCTACGAGCGCCCCTTTCTCGGCCTGCGCGGCGCCCTGGCACTCGCCGACGACCTCGCCAACTGCATGCGTGCCGCCGAGTCCGAGCAGGCTGGGGCGCAGCGCTAGCGATGGGCGCGGATCCGTTCGTCTTGCCGCCCCTGCTCGACGTCGTCCTCGACTACGAATGCAACCTGCGTTGCACCTACTGCACAATCAGCGACAGCATGCGTCCCCACCGCCTGGCCGCACGCGATGTCGCTACGCACATCGCCCGCGCGAGCGCCGCCGGGGCCCGCGCGCTATCGCTCACCGGCGGCGAGCCGACGCTGCGGCCCGAGCTCGTACGCCTCGTGCGCTTTGCACGCGAGCACGGCTACACCGACATCAAGGTCGCCTCGAACGGCCTGCGCTACGCCTACCCTGACTACCTCGACGGCCTCGTTGAGGCTGGGGTGACGCGCTGGCACGTGTCGGTGCACGACTACGACGCACTGACCTACGAGCTCACGACGCAGAGCGCCCCCGGCACGTTTGCCCTGTTGAACCGGGCGCTCGAACACCTCGTGGCGCGCAACGTGCACCTCGTCGTCGACATCCTGCTCATGCGCTCGACGGCGGCCAAGCTCCTGCCGACCCTACGCGCCCTCGAAGGCCGCGGCGTGCGGCGCTTCGCGCTATGGCTCGTATCACTCACCGACGGCAACGCGCTCAACGTCGACAGCTTGCCGCCTCTCGGTGAGCTCCTGCCGCATGTGCGCGAGGGACTCGACTACGCACGCGCCCGGGGCCTCGAGGTCGTGAGCCTGCACCTGCCGCGCTGTGTGCTTCCGGGCTACGAGGAGCACGTGCAGCACCCCGGACGCGATCGCCTCGTGACGGTCGTTACCCCCGAGGCCACGTTCGACCTGCGCGCCTCACGCCTCGGTGGCCAACACCACAGCCCGCGCTGCCACGGATGCCGCTACCTGTCGCTGTGTCCCGGCTTGCGCGCCGACTACGTCGCACGCTACGGCGAGGACGATATCGCCGCCGTGCTGCCGTAAGTAGGGGTGCGGCGCCCACCCACGTGATACGGCCGGGGCAAAGACGTAAGGGCCGTGCCCGCCTTGACTCTACCGACGCGCCGCCGGCATTATCGGCCCGAACTTCATTTCGTGGAGCAAGGCGCGCACATGGCCAAGTCGAAGCCCGTCACAGACAGCCCGCGCGCCGAGGTGAAGATCGTCGTCGAGCGCACGATCTACCCGCTCGAGGCCATCTTTGGCGCCGCCTACATCTTCCTCGATCGGTGCTACGTCTTCCTCGATGCCCCAGATGCAACCCACGTGACGGTGCAGCTGCGAGCCCGCGGCCCAATGAGCAAGGCCGAGCTCGCGGCGCTAGGCGGTGAATTCGAGAACGAGCTGCTCGCGCAGGCCTGGCGGCACGCCATCGTCGAGAAGCACCGCGACCAGCTCGCCGATATCACCACGCGGGCGCTCGCCGGAGCGCTCGGTGCACCGCCCTTGCCCGACGTCAACGCCGACGACTTCGACGACCTCGACGGCGCCGAAGCGTTCGACGACCCGCTCGGCATCGCCGTGCCGTGGGAAGAGAAATACGGCAAGGCAGCCTCCGAGACAGCCGCGGCGGTGCCTGGGCCCTCGGCCACGGCACCGGCATCCGACCTCACCGCCGACGCCCGCAAGAAGTAGCTGACGATGCCTACGCTGCGCTTTTCTAACGCGATCTACGACGGCAAAGCGATCGACGCGGCCACGAAGATCTACGCGGGCCACGCGACCATCAGCTGTCGCGAAGAAGGCGAGTACTACGAACTCGACGTAAGCGCCCCTGACCCAACGCGAGCGCAAGAAGTCGCGGATGAGCTCGGCAACTACGCGCTCGCCCTCTCCATCGAGTACAAGAAGCGCGCATGAACTTCGCATCGCTCTTACCGCTCGACCCGACCTTCGCCGCTCCCTTTGCCTTCCGCGAGGTCGGCGGCGACATCCTCATCACGAACCGCGGCGGCAACTACTACTTCCTCACCCCCGACGAGTTCGGCCGCTTCGCGACCGGCAAGCTCGAGCGCACCTCGTCCGTATATCTCGAGCTCGCCAAGCGCCAGTTCATCGCCAGCGAGCTCAACCACGAAACGCTCGCGGCGCAGGTGCGCAACCGCAAGACGTTTCTACGCCACGGCCCGAACCTGCACATCCTCGTCGTGACGCTGCGCTGCAACGAGACCTGCATCTACTGCCACTCGAGCCGGGCGCCGCTGTCGGCGACGAACACCGACATGACGCAGCAGACCGCAGACAAGGTTCTCGATCTCGTCTTTGCCAGCAGCTCCCCTGATCTGACGATCGAGTTCCAGGGCGGCGAGCCGTTGCTGCAGTTCGAGCTCATCCGCCACATCGTCGAGGCGGCGATCGAACGCAACGCCGGACTCGGCAAGCGGCTGCAGTTCGCGCTCGTCTCGAACCTGTCGCTCATGGACGACGAGAAGCTGCGCTTCTTGATGGAGCACCGCGTTCAGATCTGCACGTCACTCGACGGCCCAGCCGCCCTGCACGACAAACAACGGGTACTCGTAGAGAGGAGCGCCCACGCGCTGACCGCACAGTGGGTGAAGCGCATCAACGAGAGCTACGCTGCCGCCGGCCTCGATCCGGTGCTCTACCACGTCGAGGCGTTGCTGACGACCACCCGGGCCACGCTCGGCATGGCGCGGGAGGTGGTCGACGCCTACGTCGAGCTCGGCTGCCGCGCGCTCTTCTTGCGTCCGGTCGATCCCTTCGGCATGGCGGTGCGCGAGCGCGAGGCCTTGTCGTATAGTGGCGCCGAGTTCCTCGACTACTATCGCCAGGCCGTCGACTATTTGCTCGAGCTCAATCGCCACGGCACGCAGGTCCTCGAGCGCTTCGCCAGCATCTTTCTCACCAAGGTGCTAAGCGGCAGCGACCCAAACTACCTCGACATTCGCTCGCCGTGCGGCGCCGGCATCGGACAGGTGGCGTACAACTACGACGGCGCCATCTACACCTGTGACGAAGGACGCATGCTCGCCGAGATGGGCGATACGTTGTTCCAGATCGGCACGGTGGGCCAGTCGAGCTATCGCGATCTGATGCAGCACCCGACGGTCGCAAGCACCTGTGTCGCGTCCAACATCGACGTGTCACCTGACTGCGTGCACTGCACCTACCAGCCCTATTGTGGCCTGTGTCCCGTGTTCAACTACGCGACGCAGGGCAGCCTACACGGACGCATGCGAGACAACCGCTTGTGTTTGGTGTATAAAGGGATCCAGGACTATCTCTTCGACAAGCTCCAACATGGCACGACTGAAGACAAGGCAACGCTCGAGCGCTGGACCACGGCACGGGAGCGGACTCACTTCGTGCACGGCAACATTGGCCGAGAGTAAGCCGGCGATGGGAGACAGAACATGACCCACCAGTCCGAAAAAGACCTGCCGAAGTTCCACAAGACCGCTGGCGGTCTGCTCGGTCGCACCGAAGGAAACGTCGCCGAACAGGCACGCGACGACGCAGCGACCGCCGACCTACACGCCGACGGTGATTCAGGGGCGACACCGATGGGCCAGCATGTGTCGCACGGGTCGCACGGGTCGCATGGGTCACACGGGTCGCATGGGTCGCACGGGTCGCATGGGTCGCATGGGTCGCACGGGTCGCATGGGTCGCACGGGTCGCATGGGTCGCACGGGTCGCACGGGTCGTGGTAGACAGGTAGGGCGACGCTGCGGCGCAGAGAGAGCGCCGGCCGTCATGGCGCATGCACGCGTGCGACGATCGCCTGTCGATCCACAAACACTGGAAACAGCTCTGCCGGGTCGTAGCCATTGCCGGCGTCGAAGAGCCCGGCACAGATGGGCTCGACCGCGCAGATCCGACAACTCTCGAACTTGCCGTGCCGAAAATCGGTCTGCCGCACGACGCCCTTGGCGTCGAGGAAGTTCACCAGGCGCTCTTCGCCTTTGACGATCTTGCGTGTCTCGGTGGAGCAGTGCGCATAGGCCGTCATGTAGCACAACGGCACGCGCTCGACGCGGAAGGTCCGATGACTCGCATCGAGCATGCGCATGGCGCGGTGCAGTGACACCTCGAAGTCACGCAGCATGGGGATGGTGTCGCGGCGCTCAGCAACCCGCCCCATCGACGGATCGAGATTATTCCATACGACATGACGCACGAAACCGAAGCGCTCGAGCAAGAGGGCCACGGTCTCGTCGAGGTGATGAGCGTTGTAGCGATTGATGACCGTGTTGATGTCTACCACCGCGCCACTCTCGCCCAGGCACTCGAGGGCGCGCAGCAAACGGGAATGTGAACCCGACGTGCCCGTCAGAAAATCTTGCACCGCCGGCCGCAGCGAGTGGATGGAGAGATGAAAGTGACGCAAACCCGCGGCGACCAGGGCCGCCACCTCACCCGGCTCGCCGAGCCGCGAACCGTTGGAAATGAGGCGCACGTGCAATCCGCGCGACACAGCGTAGCGCGTGACCTCAGCGACGATGGGCGACAGCGTCGGCTCGCCCCCGGTGAGGATGACTCCGTCGTACCCGCGCAAAGTGAGATCGTCGACCTGCTCTTTGGCCGCGCTCAGTTCGAGCAGGCGCTCGTTGTCGGGGTTCGAACAAAACAAGCAGCGCTGGTTGCACTGACGCAACAGCTGGATGTAGCCGAGATTAGCCACGGGCACACGCGGCGAGCGGACCGCTCGCGCAGCGCTCAAGGTCGATGGCTGGCGTGTCGCTAGAGCGCGGCCGCATAAGGGGGCGCAGCTCGGCCGTGCCATAGAGTTCCGCGTACGCAGCGGCCACGCCGCAGCAGCACGAGCGTGCGAGGCAACCGACGCAGCTCGGGCCGTAGGTGCCAAGCGCAAGGTCGGCGTCGCTGACGAGCACCGACAACGATGACTCGGGCAGAGCGCAAGGCGGCAAGTGACTCACCGCGAGCGACACGGCCTGGCGCTGCGCCTCGCGCGCCGCGACGCCGAGATAATCGCGCGCGAGCGCGAGGCGAGGCATCAACGAGGGCGGCGCGCGGCCGAGCGGCACACAGGAACTCATGCGCAAGAGACGCACGCCGATGCTGCCGACGAGCACCACCATCGACCGCAGCAGATGGACGTTCGAGCGGGTCACGGTCATCGTCACGAGCACCGATGCGCCGGTAGACACGACGTGCTCGAGACCAGCCAACGTCTGCCTGAAGCTGTTGGGCACGCGCGTATGATAGTCATGGACGGCCTTGTTGGGACCATGCAGCGAGACTTCGAGCGCGGTGACGCCGGCCGCGACCAAGCTCGCGGCATAGCCGCGATAGGCGAGGCGACGGCCATTCGTTTGAACGACGACGTCGGTCACGCCAAGGGCTCGCGCGCGAGCTACGGCACCGATGAGCTCATCGGCAAGCGTTGGCTCGCCCCCGGCCAGAACGAGCCTGCTCGCGCCTTGCGCCCGAGCAGCGGCGACGCGCTCGCCCAAGGTGCCCTCATCCCCGCCGGCCAGCGCCACCCCGGGAGCAAGCGGGCAGAAACGACAGCGGTTGTTGCAGTCGCGCCGCACGCCGACGCTGACCGTGCAAGCAAGGCGGGCGGACAACGACGACAATCGCTAGGCGCCGAACAACAGCATGTAGCTCTCGTCTGGATACTGCTGCCAACGCTCGCGCAAAGTGAGCAGCGGTAGCGTCGCGAGCTGATGCTCGTTGCCCTCGATGACCGCCGCGAGCCGGCGCAGGCCATTCGTCACATCGGCGCCCATACCCGGCGCCGACGGCGTCGCGTTGGCGAGAAACAGATCGTAGCGCTTGGTGCGCGCCATGGGCTGAGGGCCGTCAGGCGCGGCGTCGCGCTTGCAGATGTCGACTTGGACGCGCCGACCGCCCGGCGCGCGTACCGCGAGGCAGGCCGCGCCGCGATGCAGGCCGAACACGTCGGTGACCACAAGTGCGCCGAGGGCGGTCCCTACCGCGATCGGATTGGTGAGCGACAGGACGAGCTCGCGATCGACAGGCCGCGGCGGCGGGTAGGCCCGCGGGCCCTGCGCACTGGCCTCGGTCGCAAGCGACGGGACGGGCGTCGAGACAGGCGACACGGGCGACACAGGGGGAAGCACGCCACTGTCGGCAAGGGGTCGCGGTGTATCGCGAAGTGCCCGCCGCACCTCGACCGCGCCGAGCGCCGCTCCGGCCACACCGATTCCCACCGAACAGAGCCAGTCGCGTCGAGAAAAGTCGGTCATTTGGCTCCTCCACTTCCCACCGCTCGATGTTACCGTTACGCGCCCGGCTTCGCAAGGCCGACAGCCCAGGGGAAAGCAGGCCACGGTCACGCCGCGCCGCACTCGAACGTGCGAAAGCCACACGGCGGTGCTAGGCTCTGGCGAGGCGAAGGGCGAGCATGAGCGACTCGATTGCGGCGGGCGAATCGCCGCCCTACTTGGGCATCGTCACGGGCCTGCCCCGGCTGCACGTCGCCATCGGACCGAGCTGCAACAACAACTGCGTCTTCTGCATGGAGGAGGACCGTGAACGACGACGCGAAGCGGCGAACGCTCTCGACGGCGCCGCGGTGCGACGCATCCTCGAGGCGAACCGCGGCGGCGCCGAGGTGTGCTTCACCTCGGGCGAGCCGACCCTAGTCGAGGCCCTGCCGAACTACATCGCCTGGGCGCGCGAGCTCGGCTATGCCCGCCGCAGCGTCGCGACCAACGGCCGCCGCCTCGCCTACGCGGCCTACACGCAGCGGCTCGTACGCGCGGGCGTCAATCTATTCAATATCTCCATCCACGGCCACACGGCGGCTTTGCACGATGGCGTCGCGCGCAGTCCAGGCGCCTTCGCACAGAGCGTCGCCGGCATCACTGAAGTGGCGCGCTCTGGCGGCGCGGGGGTGCAGCTGCATACGGCGACCGTAATCAACCGCCGCAACCTCGGCGAAATCGCAGCGATCCACGCCTTCGTACGCGCCCTCGGCGCCCAGCAGGTCGTCTTCAACATGATGCAGGCGCACGGCCGTGGCGCGACCTACTTTGACCAACTCTTTCCCCGGTATCGCGACGTCGTCGCGGCCTTCGCCGCGCTCGTGCAGGCGGTTCCCGCTGGCACACCCGTCTACCTCGTCGACTGCCCCGCCTGCGTGACGGCGAGCATCGCCGCCGGGCACAAGGGGGCGCTCGAGCGCTACGTCCATCACGAGGTCACGACGGGACCAAACGGCGGCGGCCTCGCCGCCCACGCGCGCGCCGACTTCGATCGCGCGCAGCGTCGCAAGCGCGCCGAATGCCGTACGTGTGTGCACGATCCGGATTGCGACGGCATCTGGGCGCGCTACATCGAGACGTTCGGCTGGGAGGAATTCGCGCCCCTCGTTGGCGACGGGCGGCGCCCGTGATCCCCTACGACCCGAGCAAGCCGCTTCTCTCCCTGCACGTGGCCAAGTGCGGCGGCAACAGCGTCGCGCAGCTGCTCGGGCTATTCTTCGGCCGACGCCTGTACACCCACTATCGTGGGCCCGAGGGCGCGCTGCCGCCGCGGCACGAGCTCGCGCCGCGCACGTGCGTGCATGGCCACTTCGAAAATGCGTGGAGGACCGGCGTCTTCGACTACTACCCGCAGGCCACGCAATTCATCACGGTGCTGCGCGAGCCGCTCGAGATTTGTCTGTCGTGGTACTCCTTCGCCAAGGGCAAGAAGAACAACCCGCTCGCCCGCGAACACAATCCCTGGCTTGCCGAGATCGACGACGACCTGTCGCGCTACCTCGAGCGGGCCATCGCGCTCGGTGAGGAGCGCCAACGCCAAGGCGCGGCCGAAGCGCGCGACGGACGTTTCGCACACCAAACCGGAAGTATGCTCGAGTTCCTTCCCTTCACCTTGACGCTCGACACGTTCGAGGCGTGTCTCGACGAGCACTTCGTCTACATCGGCACGACCGACGCCATGCAGACATCGGCCGTGGCGCTGGCGCGCGCGCTTGGTTTCTACCCGCGGCAGATCAACGCCCGCAACGCGAGCCTGCGGGACCTCTCGATCGCGTCACCTTGGCGCGCCGCCTTTCGCCGCGCGCACGAGCTCGAGTATGCGGTCTACGACTACGCCGTGCGCCAGCATGCGCCACCTGCACACCTGCGGCACTTTAGCGTCGCCTGCACGGCGCGACCGCGTTCGGCCCAGGCCGACTTCGTACAGGCCCTCGCCACACCCGACTGCGAGGTTGAGTTGCGCGAACAGCCGACCGCAGGGGCTCAGCAAGCTACCGCTGTTGCGAGCGTGGCCATTGCGGCGGCCGCGGCGCGCGGCGTACGTCGCGTGTCCTTCGGGCGTCTCGGCCACGAGCCGACGCACGTCGCCGAACTCCTCGAGCTCATCGCGACCGCGCGCCGCCTCGGCATCGAGCGCACGGTGCTGCACACCGATGCCGTGGCGCTCGCCGACCCAAGCTACGTACGCGCGCTTGCCCAGGCCGGCCTCACCCACGTCGTGATGAGTCTCTTGGCTCTCGATGAACCTACCGGCGACGGACTCGGTGGCGCGGCCGGCGCGACAGCCGCGAAGCTGCGCGCGCTTGCGCACTGTCTGACGACGGGCCTGGCGCTGCACGTCTCCATCGTACTGACGCGCCCTGGCCTGCCCGGCATCGGCGCGCTCGCCGGCTTCGTCGACGACGCGGCTCGCCGTACAGAACGGCTGCGCTACGCCGGCCGCTTTCTCGACCGACTCGCGCTCGTGCGCGAGCAGATCCGCGTCGGTCGCGCGCAGGTGCTCTATCCGTCCTTGCCCGAGCTCAAGGACGCTCTTGGCGCACTCGGCGGACAGCTGCCCAACTGGTTCGTGGTCGGCCGCGACCTGCCGTTGTGCTACCCCCTCGCCCTCGCGGGCTGCTGCGTCGTAGCGCTCGATGACGCGCCCTTGCCCTTCGATCTCGAAGCGCTACCCACGCGCTGCGACGCTTGCCCGGTGCACACGCATTGCCCAATGTGGCGCCGGCTTCACCCGCTTCGGGTGCGGGGCCGCTGGCTCAAACGGGAAGAGGAGCTCGAGCCGACCCTGCGGGCGCTCGGTCTCGAGCTGTTCGACATCCGCGTGGCCGAAGGGGCCATCCGACTTTGCCTCGGCGACCAAGCGCACACCCACGAGCTCGTACTCGAGCCTCTGGCGCGCGGCGGCCGCGCCTTCGTCGCCGGGCGCCGGCTCGGCCTGTCTCACACCTGCGCCTGCGCGCCCGAGCCGAGAGCGGCGCGTGCCCTGCTCGGACTTTTCGACCATGCCACGCGCTAGCGCATCCTCGGCGAGCCGACGGCAGAGCGGCGACGTGGCCACGAGCAGCCGAGCGGTCGCCCCTGCGGGCGATTGGCGGGTGCTGCTCATCGAGATCGTCAACGCCGACCAGTTCCCCGGGCGAATCTCCGCCATCGTGCCCTTCGTGGCCGGTTACCTCGAGACACACGCCGTACCGCACCGCTGGCTGCGCTTTGCCTTGCCGACCACCAACTTGCTCACCCACGCGCGAGACGAGGTGACGCTGCCTGACGAAGATCTGCACCAACTCCTCGGTGTCGCGCGCGAGCTGCAACCCACGCACATCCTATGCACAGATTCCCTCTACGCACCGCAGCTCGCGGCGCTGTGGCCGAGCGGGACGGCCGGCGTGACCGACAGCACCGACGCCTTCGCGGGACTGCCGGGGTTGCCCGCCTTCCGCCGGGCACACGAGCTCGAAAACACCAACTTCTGGCCGAGCTATGCGTTCGAGGCCGGCAACGCGGCGGCGCGCCTGAGCAGCATCGACAACGTCTATCTATGGCTGCTCGAGCGCTGCGGCCATCCGCAACCGGTGCGCACGTGCCCGCCCTACGCCGAAGTCGTCGATGAACGCGTCGCCACCCACCGCGGCTGCGCGTTTTGCAGCAACTGGCGGGCCGCGCCCGGAGCCGAGCGGCTCGCGCGCGCACCGCTCGAGGTGACGCCAAAGCACTGGATCACGCGCCAGATTGCGGCCCTGGCGCGCAGCCGCGGTGGCGAGGGGCGCCCCCCGAACGCACTGCTCGTCACGACGCTCACCCATGCACAGACCCTGCGGCAATGCCTGCACGAGCTGCGCGAGACGAGACTCGTCGATCGGGTCCAGCTGTTGTTCGGCCTGCGCGTCGACCAAGCCCCGTGGCTCGCCGAGTGCGTGCGCGACGAGTTGGCAGCCGATCCGGCCGTGCGCTGCGGCGTGTACGCGAGTGGCCTCGAGAGCTTCGCGGCGAGCGAGCTCGAGCGCTTCAACAAGGGCACAACCGCCCTACAAAACCTTCGTGCCCTACGGATCTTTCGTGAGCTCGCGGAGCAGTTTCCAGGACGTTTCTCGTACACCGGCTTGACCTTCGTCTTGCTGACACCGTGGTCGACCTTGCCTGACCTACAACTCAACCTCGGCCTCATGCAGTCCCTGCACATGAGCCGTCGCGAGATGGGAAACGTCTTTCAAGCTCGTCTGCGGCTGCATCCCGACCTCGCGATCACCGCACTCGCCGAGCACGATGGACTCGTCGTCGACGAGGAGGCCGATCCGCTCCTCGTCATGAACCGTCGCAAGCTGTTTTCTGCCGAGCGGCCGTGGCGTTTTGCCGAGCCGCGACTGCGACCGCTGTCGCGCATCATGTTGCGCTATGACCTCATCGGCACCGAACAGGCCGACTCGCTCGCGCTCACGATCGAGCGCCACCTGCGCCACGTCGATCCACGCTGGCGGGCAGCCGACGGCCAGGCGCTGCTCGCGTTTACGCTTGCGGCGATCGAGGTCTCAATGGCCGAGGCCGCAACGTTGGCCGAGGATGAGCTGCTCGCCCGGACTGTAACGTTGTGTGATGCGCGCGCTGCCGCAGCAGGAGTCCCCGCGATAGAACAAGCCGCGAGCGTGAGCGCGGGCGGGGGGGCACGGTTTCGTCTCGGCGAGGAGCGCCTCGACCTGTTCGCGCTCGTTGGTCGCCTCGCCCGGGTCATCACGAGCGACTGCCGACCGCTCGTCGCCATCGACGGCGTCACGCGCGCCGAGTTGTCCGCGGGCTTCGCGCAGTTGGCCTCGTCGCTCGGATTGCACTACGCTCTGCGCGACACCGATCGGCCGGGCACCTTGTTGCTTGCCAACGACCCCGAACGCCTGACGCGCCGCCTCGCCGTCGGGGCTGCGCTCGCCGTCGCGAGCGATGAGACACAGCGCGCCGCCGCCCGCTACGAAGCCGGTCGGTTGCACGGCCTACCCGACTGCTGCGCGCAGGCTTACGCGCACAGCGTCTTTGCCGGCCAGCATCGACGGCGCTTGGCACTGCTGCACGGGCGCGCGGCATGGCCCAACATCACGATTTCAGCGCTCTCGCCCTTCTGGGCGCCGATGCTCGAGTTCGTGCCCTGCCGGCCGGACTGCACAAGAGCGGTCGCGCTGCAAACAGCGACGTTCGCGGCGCTCGGTGGCGAATCGGCGACCCCGACGACCGACGCCGAGCATGCCGAAGTCTTCGCGCTCGTGCCAACGCCGAGCGACGACGTCGTCTCGCTCTTGCTCACGCACTGCGATGATGCGTCACTTCGCTATGAGCCGTCCTTGATCGACCCACGCGCGAGCCGCCTACACAGCCGCCTGCGCGCCGCCGAGCGTCTCGAGCTCGTGCCAGGGCAGCTGCGCCTCATCCATGACGGCGTGGTCATAGACTCGCTCACCGCCTCGCACGGCCTCTGGCACCGAACGCGGCTCTGGCACCCCGAGTTCACGCTCGAGCTCGCGAGCGCCATGATGCACGGTGCGCGCCTGGCCGGCCGCATTGCGACGAGCAAGCGGTCGCTCGAGACTGGAGCTTTCGAGCATGGCCGCACGGGCCTGCGCTTGACAGTCGACGACAGCCTCGACGGCGCTGGCCGCTACGTGTTTCACATAGGCCCCGTCGCGACGAGCGAGCGCTACTATCGGCGCGTCGGAGACCATGCGCTGTGGTACTCGTTGCCCGAAGCGACGCTCACCCCACGCGCCGCGCAGTTTGCCCGGACCCTCGTCTCCTATCTGCACTGGCTCGAGCGGCGCGGAGCGACCGAGCACTCGTTGCCGCTCGCGCGCCAAGTGCTCGGGCGCTTACTCGAGCGGGCGGACCTCACGAGCGACTGCACCTGGCGGCTCGACGCCGAGACACAGTCCTAATACCAAAGCCGAATGACGCGGATTGTCGCGCGGCCCTTGACGCGGCGCGTGCGCTGGCGTGTTGAAGCCGCCGCGACGCGCACGCGTCAAGGGCCGATCACAGGCAAGGCGATCTCGTATAGCCCGTCGTTGACGCTCAACCGGGAAGAAAGCGCGCCAGCTTCATCATCAGCTTGCGTAGGCCGCGCCAACTCGCGAGATGTCGTGCCACGTAGGCGAGACGACGAGGCCGGGCGTAAAAGCGTACGAGCCCGAACCACTGCATGCCGCGCAGAACGAGCGCGGCGCCGGGGTGCTCACGATCGCGAAAGTTGCGTGCTCGGTAGTAGTCGACGTCGGCCGCGTCCTGCAGGGCGAAACGCGCGTCGCTGTGCAAGCGCGCGTGCAGGTGCGTCCCAGGGAGCGCGGCGACGAGCGAGAAGGTGGCCTCGGTGAAAGGCAATCGCGCCGCGAGCCGAGTCGTCGCGAACATCTCCGCGAGCGTCTCGGTCGGCGAGCCGAGCATAAAGAAGCCGAGCACATGAACGCCGGCGCGCGCCAGAGCTCGCACGAGCGACTCGGCCTGTTCGAGATCAACGGCCTTGCCGAGCACCTGCTCACGCACGCGTCGACTGCCGGCCTCGATGCCGAGATGCACGCTGCGCAGTCCGGCGCTCGTCATCGGCGCAATCATGCGTAGCGGCAAGGTATCGACGCGTGAGTTGCAGCCCCACCAAATCCGGCGGGGCAAACGCTCGAGCGCGCGACACAGCTCGAGCAGCCAGCCCTCGTCAGCAGTGAGGGTGTCATCATGAAAGAAGACGCCGTCGATGCCATAGCGCCCCTGCAACGCCTCAATCTCGGCGACAACGTTCTCGACCGACCGCCGCCGCACACGCCGGCCGAACAGCGACGACAGGGTCGGCTGACAATAGCTGCACTGCCATGGACAGCCACGCGAGGCGACGACGTTCGTGCCCCGCGACTTGACGCCCGAGGCATCGAGATAGGGCCACAGCGCCGTGTAGCGAGTCATATCGAAGAGGTCCCAAGCCGGCCAAGGCAAGGCCTCGAGGTCCGGGTGAGCTGCCCGCAAGGGGGTTGCCCGCACGCTCGTGCCGTCGCGCCAAACGAGGTTCGGCAGATCATCGAGCGCGCTGCCTGCGAGCAGGCGCTCGACGAGCGGCACAATGAGCGCCTCGCCCTCGCCGAGCACGGCGACGTCGAAGCCGGGCACAAAGGAGCCCGGGTCGACCGACACGGCCGGCCCACCCGCGACCGTCGCTGCGCCCGCGGCGCGTGCCGCCGCGGCGAGCGCCAAAGCGCTGCGCCTGCTCAGCGAGTCCACGTAGACCCCGACGATAGCGGCGCCGCTTTGGCGCACACGTGCGAGGCCAGCCGCAAGTCCGCCGCGTTCGAAGGTCAAATCGAGAAGTTCGACCTCGAGATCCGGTCGAGCGCGGCGCACGACTGCGGCCAGGTAACCGAGTCCGAGCGGCGGATCCCCCGTGCGATAACGGGTCCGTGGATAGACCAGCAGAAGCGAAGGCTGTTTCATGACACGGAGCTCGCAGCGGGCGTGACAGACTGTGTCTATCGGCAATGCCGAAGCCTAGCAACGCCGACGCCGCTCGACTAAGCTCGGCCCTCAGGTGAGACTGACGAGGTGAGCATGGGGTTCTTGCGCCCGGCGGGGCACCGCCTGCCGGTGGTCCTCGTCGCCCTGGCGGCCGGCCGGGCCGCCGCTGCGCCGTGCCCGCTCGCCGCCGCTGCGCCGTGCCCGCTCGCCGCCACGGCCGCCACCGCCACGCGCCTCCACGTCCTGCTGCAAGCGCCGAGCGCCGACGGCTGCCTGCTCGAGGACATCGAGGCCGAGCCGACGCGCGTCGTCGTGCACTGGCGCGGCCCAGTTGCGCCCGTGCTCGAGGCCGTGCTCGTCTCGACGGCGTGCGGCGCACAAGCCGACGCCATCGGCCCCGAGCTGTCGCTAGCCGACGCCGACGCGCTGAGACTCGAGTGCCCGGACGCGTGGGCACGCGTGTACGCGGCAGTGCGCGGCACCGGCTTCGGCTTGCTCGACCTGCGCACGCTCTCGACGACCGCGGCGCATGGACCGGGCGGCGCCGAGCCAAACGATAACGACGCTTGGGACGAAGTTACGGCCGCCCCACGCGGGCTCGTCTTCTTCTCGGCCCTCGCGCTCGGCGCTCTGGCGCTGCTGCTCGCGCGCCGGCGACAGGCCGCGACCTGGGTGGGCGCCGTGCTCGTGCTCAGCGCCGCGAGCTTGTGCACCGAGCTCTGCGTGCTCTTGCCACGCTTTGCCGCCGGCCGGCAGTTTCAGAGCGTCGATCTGAGTCTGCTGGCTGGCGCGAGCTGGCCACCCCACCTCGACGATCTGATGCGCTTTCGCCCGAGCGCCCTCGTCGAGATCGCCGCCCTGCGGCAGCTCGTGCCCTTGCGTGCCTCCGCCTGGGTATGGGCGGCGTTTGCGCTGCACGCGCTCAACAGCGCGATGGTGTTCCAGCTCGCGCGCCGCTTGCGCCTCGAGCAGCGTTGGGCCGCCGCCGTGGCGCTCGCGTTTCTTGCCTCCCCGGCGCTCATCGAAACCTTCGCCGTGCGTTTCTTGCTCGAGAGCGCGCTCGTCGGCTGCTATCTGCTCCTCGCATACGCCTACCTGCGCCAGGGCGAAGCAACGAGCCGCAACGCCCGCCTCGGCTGGAGCGCCGTCGCGCTCGCGAGCATCGGGCTTGGGCTCGGCTACAAGGAGTCGATGTTGATCTATCCGCTGCTGCTCGGTGGGCTCGAGCTCGCTTGCCACCCTGTCACGGGGGCCATTGCCGCAAGCGACTGGCGCGCGCGGCTGCATCGCCTCGGTCTGCCGCTGATGGCGTGGCCGTTGTTCGGTGCCCTCGGGCTCTCGGCGATACGCCAGTCCGTAGCCCAACGCGCGCTGAGCTTCGCGCCGGCGAACCTCATCGCCCAGCTGCACGGCGCTTTGAGCGCAGCGGTCGGCCTGCCGCTCGAGTGGGCCCCCGCCGGCGCGCTGTTGTTGCCACTCGCAGTTGTGGCGGCGGTGAGTCGGCACGCGGCTGCCGCGACCCGCGCAGGGCTGGCCTTGCTGCTCGTCGCACTGCTTCCCGTGCTGCCCCTTAGTCAGCGCCTCGCGCCCGGGTACGCCTACGGCCTCGCCGCCGGCCTCGCGCTCATCCTCGGCGGCATCATGGCCGAGGCACGCTCGCACCTGCTGCGCGGCGCCTGCCTCACAGCGGTGATGGCCGCGATGCTCGCCCGACCGACGCTGACGAGCTCGAACGTCGGACTGCCGAGCTCGGCGCTCGCCGCCGCACAGAGCGACGCTGCGGGTCAGGCGTGCGCGACTTCGTCGGGTCTGTGGCGCCTCGACAGCGACACCTGGCGCCTCATCTACCGCGCCTACGTCGCGCGCACGCAGCCGTCCGCGAGCCACGGGGCGCTGCAACGGGAGTGTCGCGACGAGCGCGCCGAGCCGGATCTGCAAGCGGCGTGGCGCTGCCTATACGACGACTGGACGCACCGGGCGGCCAGCGGCAGCACCGAATCGCCGGTCGGCCAGTTGCACCAACTGCTGTGGACGCGATGCAACGAGCGCACGGGGCGCGTCATCTACGATGGCGAGGGTGCAACGCGGGGTACAGCGCCCTCGCCGACGTCGGCGCCGCCATGAGCAACGGACACGGACTCACGGTGCTCTTCGTCAACCCCGTGCTCGGCGGCGATTTCAGCGCCCTCGACATCGGCATCACGACGGTAGCGACCCATGTCAACCGCCACAGCGCTCACCGAGCGGCCATCGCCGACCTCACCTTCCACTCGCGGGCTTGGCGCAGACACCTGCGGCAGGCGATTGCCCGGGAGCAACCCCACGTCATCGCGATCTCGTGCAGCGCCCTGTACATGAAATACGTCTGGCAGATCGTCGACGAGGCCAAGCGCGCCGGTCCCTTGCGAATTGCCTTCGGTGGTCACCACGCCACGACGCACGCCGAGAGCCTGTTCGCCGATCGGCGCGTCGATGCGCTGATACGCGGCGACGGCGAGCAGCCGTTCACGAGCTACCTCGACCGGTTGCATGACGGCAGCGGATTTGCGGGCGTGCCCGGTCTGTGGGTGCGCAGCGCGGATGGTCGCGAAGTGCGCAACGAGGGCACCGGCTACCAGTCGAGCCTCGATGGACTGCCGTGGCTCGATTGGGATCTGTGGCACGACCTCGAGTTGTACCTGCGCTTCTTCGGCATGATCTACGTGCAGGGCAGTCGCGGCTGTCCCTATCGATGCACGTTCTGCGACGCGCAGGGTTATGCCGACGCCATCAAACAGAGTGGCCGCTACTTCCGCCTACGCGACCCGCACGCCTTTGCGGCAGAGCTCGCCCACTACGCCGACCGCTACGAGCAGCGGGGACTACGCCTGTTTCAAGTCTTCGATCCGGTCTTTACGATGGACGACGCCTGGGTCGAGGCCTTCTGCCTAGCTTATCGGCGTCTCGGGATGCACCAACGCGTCCGCTACTCGGTCTTCTCGCGCATCGACCACCTCGACGAGGCGAAGGTGCGGCTGCTTGCGCGCTCTGGCTGTGCGCTGCTGCGTTGCGGAATCGAAACCGGCGACGAGCGCATCCGCCGTGATGTCTACCACAAGCGCATCGACAACGCCGAGATCCGCACGATCGTGCGGGCCGCCAAGCAACACGGCCTAGACTTCACGGCCTTCTACATCTTCGGCGGCCCGCAAGAGACCAGGCCGAGCTTTCGCAGTACGATCCGCTTTGCCTGGGAACTCGACGCCGCGCGCTCGGCGTTCTTCGCCTACAAGCCGTTTACCGCCTCGGCACGGGCGCAGTTTGCGGCCGCGGGCGGCGGTGTCGACGAGACGCTGCTCGCGCGCACCGACAACATTTCGTTCGGCGCGACGACCTTTGGCCGCGGCTGGGGGCCTCGCACACTCGCCGGCTACCAGTTCGCCGCGTACGCCCTGACCTTTGGACGGCGCTGGCTGCGCATGGTGCGCCGCCGCGGCCTCGGCTACTTTCCTGCCTTCGCGCGTTATTTCGCGCATGGCCTGTGGCTCGGCCTGGATTGGCGCTACCTGGCGATGTACTTCCACCTCTACGAAGGCGACAACATCGATCGTTAGGCTAGCGCGGCGACGAGCGCCGCGATGCGCCGAGCGAGCGCACGCACGGCGATGTCCTTCTGCGGCGTATCGACGGGTGTCTCGCGGCGATAGTCGAGACCGAACGGACCGACCACACAAAAATGGCGGCGCTCGACCATCCTCTTCATGAGTACGAGCTCGAGCCGCGACGCCCCCGGCCCCTCGAGCGTGAACGCCAAAGCGTCGGCGCCACGCGCGGCTGCCGCAGCGAGACGAAACTCGCCGAAGGTCACCTGCAAAGCGTCATTGCCGAAGCCATCGAGCACCGCTCGCGCCCACGCGGCAACCTCGATCGTCGTGCCGACGGGATGAGCGTGCGCGCTATCCGACGAGCCACTCGGAGCCTGCGGCCGCTGTATCGACGCCTGAGCGTAGATGTCGCCAATCCGTGATTTCTGCTGCGCGCCGAGGCTGCCGTAGAGGAGAAACAAGAGGTCGAGATCAAGGACGCCGATGCGGCGCTCGGGGCCCTTGTTGCGCCGAATCGCCTGGATCACGCTCGCGTGCGAGCGCGCGATCTGCTTTTGCTTCTCGGGCCACGCGAGGCCACCTACCTCATCGAAGGCGAGAGTCTGCGCGAGCGCCGGCGCGTCCATGGCGACGCGGCGAATGCCGTAGCGTTCAGGCTGCGCCGCGAGTGCCGAGCCCCCAGGCAAGTAGAAGGGCGACACGCTGTAGGCATCGATACAGTCAGCGGTCGCATCGAGAAAGTCTTCGTACTCGACGAGGGTGGCGTCGGTCTCACCGGGTGCACCGGTGATGAGCAGGCAGTGGTTCCAGATGCCGAGCGTGTGCGCGGCGCGCAGTACCTTCGCGGCCTTGGCCGTCGTAAGGCCTTTGTGCAAGTACGCGAGCATTCGGTCCGAGGGACACTCGACACCGGTCGCCATGCGGATGAGGCCGCTTTGGCGCAGGCGCTCGAGCCGGCGCTCGTCGAGCGACCGCAGGTTGAAGCAGTCGGACCACAGGATGTCGAGCTTGGCCGCGCGCAACTCTGAACAAAAGGCGTCGGCGTAGGCCGGCTCGGCGTTGAGGTTGGTGTTGAGGAAATGAAAGTAACGCGTCTCGTAGCGCTCGGACAGCTGCGCGATGGCGCGCACCACCTCGCGTGGTTCGTGGTGCTCGACGCGGGCCGCGCCCTCGGAGCAGTAGATGCAGGCACCGGTACACCCCACGACAAACATGAGAGGCAGCACCAATACCGGCTGCGGGTGCAGCGGCGTCAGCAGAGCCTCGGTCGCCGCGTTGAGGCGATAAGTGCGCGCGAGCGCGCTGCACGAGTGCCGATGCGTCGCGAGCACCGCGACATCGAAGGCCGGCGGAATAAAGGGGGGCGGACGACCCAAGCGCTTCTTGCGCCGACGGGCTTGCCGTCCCGACTCGTCGGGCTCCGGCTCGCTTGGCCGTACCTCCTCGAGCACGAACCCGTGCCCCGCCGAGCGGGCCGTGACCGAACCGCCGACGAGCGGCAACCCCGCGCCTTCGTGCCCGACGATGCGCAGCAACGCGGCCTCACCTTGCCCGACTACGGCGTAGTCGAGCGCCGAGCAACGTTCGCACAGCGCCGCCAACACTGGCGCGTCACCGAGCGGATGGCCGCCAAGCACGATCTTGCAGCCCAAGAAGCGCCGCTTCAGATGGTAGGCGAGGCCCAGGCTCAACGCGACGAGCGCATCGACCGAGGCAGGCACCGGCTCGGCGGCGCCGAGGGACAGGCCGAACAGCACAGCGGCTTCGATGCCGAGCACCTCGCACAAGGTATCGAGCAAGGGCGCGAGCTCATCATCCTCGCCGGCGAGATAGCGGTCCACCGCGGAGGCGTCGGACAGGGTACGCAAGGCGAGAGCGCCTGGTGCAGCGCGTTCGCGCGCGAACACCGGGCCGCTGAAATCATAATGATGCAGGTCGCGAAACCCCTGCGCCTCGAGGCAGCCGGCGAGCGTCGGTACACCGAGCTCGACGACGTGCGGGTCGGCGACGCTCGCGGGCGACAGGACGTACAGGTTGGGCGACACAAAGGCGATGCGCACGGCGTCGAATCCTCTCCCTACAGAAGCTCTTTGTGCAGCCGCACCCAGTCCCAGAAGGCGCTCTGATCGCCAGGCGTCGGTCGGCGCGCGACGGGCGCCTGCGTGGCAGCTCTGATCTCGCGCGCGAGGCCGCGAAAGACCTCGGCGATGGGCGCTGTCGGCCGATAATCGAGCACCGTCGTGCGGCGTGCCTCGGCCTCGAGGACCAGGGCATCGCGGTGCACGAAGCCGAGTACATTCATGCCAAAGTGTTCGGCAAACTCGCGCAGCACGTCGGTTGGCGCATCGTCACGTCGCAAATTGAAGATGACGCCGCCGAGCGCCACGCCTTGGTTGTACGGCTGCAGCACGACCCGCGCGACGTTGGCGGCCACGAACAACGACGCCACCTCCTCGGATGCGACGACGAAGACATGCTGCACGAGCCCGAGCCGCAGCGGCGCGACAAAACCGCCGCAGACGAGATCACCGAGGACATCGAAGCATAGAGCGTCATAGCCGCGCGCTTGCACATCCTCGCGGCGCAAGAGCTCGACCAAGCTCGCCACGCCTCGTCCGGCGCAGCCGGTGCCCGGCTCTGCCCCTCCGGTCTCGATGACGTCAACCCCGGCCGTCGTGCGGCGGCGCAGCTCATCAAAGCCCGGCATACGGCCCGCGGCGATGGCGTCGACCAGCGTAGGCGCTCCCGTCGGAACGCCAAAACGCACAGAGGCATCCTGCTTCGGATCGCATCCGACGAGCAGCACGCGCAACCCCGCCTCGTGCAAGGCGACGCTGACGTGCGCCGCGACGGTCGACTTGCCGACCCCACCTTTGCCGTAGAACGCCACGCCGAGCGTCGGCCGCGCAGCAGCTTGCGTCGTTGCGCTCATGTCGGCGCCGCTCGCGACTGGCCACCGGCGAGAAACTCATGCCACAGCGCAGCCGTGGCAAACTTCTCACACAGATTGCGAAAGCCCGCGTAGCCCATGAAAGGGCGTTCACTAAGGGGGTGCTCGACGAAGTTCGGGTAGCCGAAGAGCACCGGCACCTCATCGGGCCGACGGCCCTGGTGGGCCACGGAGGCGACGCGAAACACGGGCGCCCCCTCGTCGAGGGCGCCGCCTTCGCTCACGGCGACCTCGAGGCCAGAGGGCTCCCGGCCTACGGCCTGCGCGACGACGAGCTCGAGGCCGAGCTCGCGACACAGCGGGACCGCGGCGCGTAGCAGATGCGGATCGAGGGCCAGGCTTGCACGACGGCCGGCCACAAAGCGCATGACGCTTCGCTCGGTGTCCCGCACGGCGGCCGCCGCTTCGCGCTCGACGAGTCGCAGCGCCACATCGTCTTGGCGCAGGTGGCTGCCGAGCTGCCGCACGAAGCGCTCGGTGCCACCGAGGCCAATCGGCAGCTCGAGCTCGAGCACCGGCACCTGCAGTCGCCGGCCGAGGGTGCGTGCGGCCTCGCGGGCGTAGGGCAGCGAGATGACGAGTCCGGCCTGCTCGACAGCGCGCAGGTCGAAATAGCTTTGCCCGCCCGAAAGCCAGGTCGAGCAGAGCTCGAGACCGAAGGGCGCGAGCAGCGCGCCGAGTTCGCGCAGGTTGCCGCGATGGTCGAGCTCGGTGCGCTCGGCGAAATAGCCCACCAACGCGACCGCGTCGGCGCGGGCGCGACCGCTCTCGAGCGGCACCGCCTCGGCGAGTCGTTGCAGCACCCCGGCGTAGCCATCGAGCCAATCGCCACCAAGCGAGCGGCTCGGCAGCGCCAACACGGGCGGTCCGCCGTTCGCGCTACACGCAGTCGCGACGGCCGCGAGCGGCGCGCCGGTCAAGTGCACGAAATCGAACTCGGTGGTCAGTACGACCTCGACGCCGGGGCGGGCTTGCACTAGGCGCAGCAGACCCTCGAGGGCGGCGGTCCGATCGGCGGTTAGGCTGTTGACCTCCTCGACCCAGTGCTGTTGCAGGGTGAACAACACCCGCGAGAGGCCGTGCGGGGAAAACAGGGTGCTGTTGAGATTATGGCAGTACTGCAGCTCGGCCTTCTCTGCCACACAGTAGGGTCCGTCGACGACCAGGTGCGCGCCCGGCAGCGCATCGACGGCGATGAACACGCCGGCGAGAAACGGGTAGGACTCGACCGCCACCTCAATCACGTCACTGCACCCAACCCCTCAACAGGTGACGATGCTCTGGGAACGGTCGCCGCTCAGCCAGCGCGCACAGGCGCGCGGCGCTGCGTGCAAACCCCTCGACCCCAGGCAAGAAGCTCGCCCCGTCGAAGCCCACAACGGCATGCGCCGCGAGGCGGGGGTCGTGGTTGAAGCTCGAAAGGGCGAGCGCGACCTCGCCGAGCTGCTCATCGAGTTCGGCCTGGGTAGCGAAGCACCGCACGGCGTCGGCACCCCCGACAACGTCCCTCAGCGCCGCCGAAACCGGGCGAGCGACCGGGTCGTACAGGAGCACGCGCACCTCAAAGCCCATCTCACGCAACAGCCCGACGATGGCGAACGGACGCTGCGCCTGCGGGGTCGTCGTCGCCATCACGCCCGACAGGTCGCCAATCACGGCCGCGCGATGCCGCGCGCAGCGGGCCTGCGTGCGCAGCCGGAGCTCCTCGATGTCCACTGCGAGCTGACGCACCCGCGCAGCGGCGTCGACTAGCCCGACCACCTCGCCAACGCGCTGCAGCCAAGCCAAGGTGCCCTGCAATCCGAACGGCGGCGCGCCCTCGACGACCGTAAACGCGCGCCGCAACCCCTCCTCGCCAAGCCACTCCCAGCCACGTGGGTCTACCCATACGAGCCAAGCGGCACGATGCTGCGCCGCGGTCGCGGACAAATCGACCTCAGGCAACAGTGAACCTTCGACCGCAACGCCCATGCGCGCCAACCAGGTGCCAAGCTCAGTCGCCGTATCGCCCTCGGCCCCGGCGAGTACGACACGCGTGCGGTCACGCTCGCCGCTCGCCCCGAGGCGCGAAAGTCGCGCGTCGAGAAATTGCCGCAACAGTCGCCGGTCTTGCTGGTCGGTCTTGCACTGCCAGACTATGTGCGGCGTGCCCTGCGCGACGGCGCCTGCTACCGCCGCCGGCTGATCGCCAATCAGGTCCGGCAGGCACGTACTCTGAATCTCGACGAGGTCGAAGCTCGCGCTCTCAACGAGCCCCTGCACCGTCTCATGCAGACGCGCCTGCGTGCGACCACCGAGTACGTCCCGCTCGCCTAGCGCGGTACACACCTCGAGGCTCTCGCGCACGACGACAGGTTCGCCACGAAAGTAACGGGTCGCGGCGAGGCTCGGACGCACGCGGCCGTCCTTGCACTCGAGCGAGGCATGGTGCACGCGCACCCAGCGCAGGTTGTGCCGTAGGCGATTGTAGTTGGTGCGCAGCGCCGGATAGTGCAGGTGCCACCAGCTCGCCTCGTGGTGCGACGCGAGGCGATCGGCCTCGCGCGACGCCGACGTGGAACCTGACGGCAAAGCGGGCGCAGCGTCGACGGCGAGCAGCGCGACGAGCGCGCTCAGGCGCTGCCCAGCGAGGTGACCTGCGGCGGCGCGGGCGAGGCCGAGCGCCACGCGATCGTCGCCGCTGCCAACGTAGCGAACTGCGAGCCTTCCGGCGCGCGCCGCGCACTTCTCGGCTGGCGAGAACTCGCCGATCTCGAGGTGCACGAGGCGCTCGCGCGACCGCGCGTCGATGCAAATGAGCTGCGCATCGAACGTGACCCGCGCTGCCTGAAGGCGTCCGTCCCCGAGGCCGGCGAGGGCAAGCAGGCGCAGCGTGCCCTCGACGCCCGCGCCCCGGCGTGCCGGGGGCGACGCAGAACGAGCGCTCACCGAGTCACTCACGTCGGTCGACCTTCCTCGGATCATGGGGTGCGCTGCCTAACAACGCGCTTAGGGTATCTCCACCGCCCTGCACTGTCGAGCAATGCCGGCGCACAATGCCGGCGCGCTGCAAGGCCGGCGTGCGTCGAGCCGCGCGACCGCGCGACCGCGCTTGACCGCATCGAGCGGCGTGCCATAACTCATTCGAAGGGTCCGAAGGAGAGCCGTTGCCACCCCGCGATCGCGATCACCGCCCGTCCTGCGCGCCACGCCGAGTGCCGAGCGCGCCCGCCGCGGCGCAGCCAACACAGCACGCAGCCAGCACCGAGGACTGGTGCGAGCTAACGCTGACCGATCGCTGCAACCAGCGCTGCTTCTTCTGCTACGAGGACGGGCGGCACGTGGGGCGCGATCCGGACCTCGCGTCAGTCAAGCAGCTGCTCGCACGCACCGCCGAGCGCGCAGACACGGTCGTGCTCTGCGGCAAGGAGGTGCTGCTGCGCCCCGACGTACTCGACATCGTAGCGCATGCGGTCAGCATCGGGCTGCGCGTGGTCGTGTTCAGCAACGCGCAAGCGCTCGCGCGCGACGGCATGGTCGAGCGGCTCGTCGAGGCCGGGTGCACCTCGCTCGCCGTGTCGTTTCACTTCCCGGACGCCGCAACGTTCGCCCGCGGCACGCGCACGGCCGAGAAGGGCTTCGCGCGAGCGCTCGCGGGCCTGCGCCGGGTCGCCGACTTCAGGCGCGCGCATCCCGGCGTGCGCCTCGGCCTGTCGACCGAGACCGATATGTCGGCGCTCAACGACGGCCGGCTCGTCGAAATGCGAGCGACGCTCATCGCGGCGCTCGGCGAATGGCCGTGGCAGATGCGCCTCGCCCACCTGCTACCCGCCAAGGCGCACGACATAGGCCTCACCCACGCGCTCGCGCCTCTAGCCGAGCGGCGCTTAGAGCTCGCGCAGTTCGTCGCCACGCAACCGCCGTGGCTCGAGCTGACCTTCGTCAAGACACCGCTGTGCCTCGTACCGTCGACGTGGCGCCACCGCACCCTCGAGCTCCGATACATCCTCGAAGACACCGCACTCACCCTCAATCACCTCGATCCGGCGATCGTCTCTACTGACCCCTTTACGCCCTCGGCGCAGCGCGACCTGCGCGCGGCCATGCAGAAACATCCCTACCGCTGGCTGTGCCGCGCCTGCGCCCTCGCGCCGCTGTGCCGCTTCGATATCGTGACCTGGCATCACCGTTTCTTCGAGCCGACGCCCGCACACGAGCCCATCGCGCAAGCGGCGCCAGCGTTGGCGGAGCTACTCGCTCGCTCGCCCCACGACGAGGCCGCCGCCGTGCGCGTCGCCACGCTCGCGCGCAGTCTCGGGCCACCGTTTCCCGAGGAAGCGCTGCTTGCCGCGCTGCGCGAGCAGGCCGCCCTGCACGTCCGCAGCGCCCATGTCGAGCGCGACCCAATCTTGACCTTGACGCTCGAGTGCTCGGGGACACCCATCACGCTGCACCTTCGCCCCGCGAGCAAGCGGGGCGAAGGGGCGACGCTCGGCGCCCTTGTCGACATGCTCGAAGTCGACTTCGTCGGCCCAACCGAGACAGCGCCGCTCGCACCGTCGCTCGACGTGCGACGCGCCGCCCTCGCGGCGCTCGCGGCCGTGCGCCCACCCGAGGCCGAGAGCTGGAGCGGGGTGCGGGGCTTCGACCTCGCGACGGCGCGTGCGTGGCGCGGCGCGTGGCTGCGCCTCGGCGATCTGCTGTGGCCGGGTCTCGGCGTCGCCGGCAACTTTCGCACTGTCGCGCTGCGGCCGACGCACGGTCCGGGCCTCGATATCGAGCTCGCCGGCCCGAACCAGGGCCGCGCTTTTCTCTGCTGGCGCGCCACCGACGAGAGTCTAGTCTTAGTCGCCGACTGCCGCGCACAACGCGACGCACATCGGCACGATTACGAGGAGCTGCATGCGGCCCTCGAGGCGCGGGGCGCCGGCCTCAGCATCGAGCTACGCGTCATCGACCGCGAGTCGAAACGCCGTGCTCGCCCACGTTGACCCCATCTCGCGGCGCGGCGGCGAAGTCTTGCGCGAGCATGGCCTGTCCCCCGGCAGGCCGTGTCGGCGCGCTCGGGCGACGAGGGCGGATCTGTTTGCATACGGCTGTGCTTGTGCATAAGCAGGGTCGCACATGGGACGAATCGTGGTCACCGGCGGCGCAGGCTTCATCGGTAGTCATTTGGTCGACCGCTTGCTCGCCGAGGGGCATGCGGTCGTCGTGGTCGACAGCTTCCTCGGTGGACGCCTCGAGAATCTCGCCGCCGAGGCGCACAACCCTAACCTCGAGATCATCCGGCACGACGTCATCGAGCCGCTGACGCTCGAAGCCGATCAGATCTACCACCTGGCCTGCCCTGCTTCGCCCGCGCAGTACCAGCTCGACCCAATTGCCACGGCCAAGACGAACGTCCTTGGCACACTCAACGTGTTGGAGCAGGCCAAGCGCGTTGGGGCGCGTATCCTGCTCGCCTCGACCTCGGAAGTGTATGGCGATCCGTTGGTCCATCCCCAGCGCGAGGACTACTTCGGGAACGTCAATCCGATCGGCCTTCGTGCGTGTTACGACGAGGGCAAACGCCTCGCTGAAACCCTATGCGCGGACTATCACCGCCAAAGCGGGCTCGACGTGCGCATCGCGCGCATCTTCAATACCTATGGACCGCGGCTGTTGCAAAATGACGGAAGGGTCGTGTCGAGCTTCATTATCCAGGCCCTACGGGGCCAAGATCTCACCGTCTATGGCGATGGAAGTCAAACGCGATCGCTCTGCTACGTCGATGACCTCGTGGACGGCATGATGAGACTAATGAACTGCGATGATCTCACTGGCCCGGTGAACCTAGGCGATCCGAACGAGCTGACCATCCGACAACTCGCGCTAGAAATCATCGAGCAGGCCCGGTCGAGCTCGAAGATTGTCTATCGACCCTTACCGCAAGACGACCCGATGCGACGCCGGCCCGACATCACGCTCGCGCGCGAACGGCTCGGCTGGCAACCCACCACCACACGCTCTGCCGGACTCGACTCGACGATTGAGTACTTCAAGGCGCTGCCGTTGACGCCGAGCTCGAGACGATGAAGGTCGGCGTCGTTGGCGCAGGCTATGTAGGCTTGGTGACCAGCGCCTGCTTGGCCGATCGTGGCCACCGAGTGATCTGCGCCGATGTCGACGGCGAGAAGATCCGCAAACTCAACGCTGGCGAAATGACGGTCTACGAACCTGGACTCGAGGCGCTCATCGCCTGCAATGTCGAAGCTGGCCGCTTGTCCTTTGTCTCTTCGACTCCGGCCGCCGCAGCAGGCGCCGCGGTCGTGTTCCTCACGGTCGGCACCCCCGCCGGCAACGATGGCACGACGCAGCTCGGCGCTCTGTTCGAAGCGGTCGAGACGGTGGTCGAGTCACTCACCGGCCCGGTGGTGCTCGTGACCAAGAGCACAGTCCCGGTCGGAACCGCACGCGTGTTGCGCAATTTCGTGCAACCTCTCGCCAAGCATCCCATCGCTATCGTATCGAATCCTGAGTTTCTCAAGGAGGGCGAAGCGGTCAATGACTTCATGAAGCCCGACCGCATCGTGATTGGCTGCGAGAGTGAAGAGGCGCGCAGCGTCATGCAGGAGATCTACGAACCCTTCGCGCAGCGCGAGCGCCCCATCCTCTTTGTGGACCTCGAGTCCGCTGAGATGACGAAGTATGCCGCCAACGCCTTTCTCGCCATGAGAGTTTCCTTCATGAACGAAATATCACACCTCTGCGACGCGACTGGCGCGGACATCGAGACCGTACGTCAGGGCATGGGCTTCGACCGGCGCATTGGTGGGCAGTTCATGTTCGCCGGCGTCGGCTATGGCGGCTCGTGCTTGCCGAGGGATTTAAAGGCGCTCATCGCCTTCGGTGAGCAAAGGAGCCTTGCTCTGCCGCTGCTGCACGCGACCGATGCGATCAATGAGAGCCAGAAAGGCGCGCTCGTCGACGTGCTGAAGCATAGGCTTGGGCCGTCGTTGGTCGGGAAGGTAGTCGCGGTGTGGGGGCTCGCCTTCAAACCAGGCACCGATGACATCCGTGACGCCCCCGCGCTGGCGATCATCGATGGCCTGCTCGCGGCGGGAGCCAAGGTACGCGCCACCGACCCTGCGGCGCTCGAGAACACGAGGCGGGTCTATGCCTCGCGCGCAGGCTGCGCGGTTGCCTTCTCGCATGACCCCTATGAGGCCTTGGACGGCGCCGACGCGCTCATCGTCGTCACAGAATGGAGTGACTATCGGCGTCCTGACTTCGCACGCATGCATTCGCTGATGCGCACGCCACTGATTCTCGATGGCCGGAATATCTATGACCCCGCGGCCGTGCGCGGCTTCGGCTTCTCGCATTTCGGCGTCGGCCGACGGGGCGCGTGATGTGCAGGGCCTCCCCTGCCGTGCTTTGAGCGCGCCCCGGGGCATCGCAGGCGACCGCGCTCTAGTCACTGACCTTGACGACGTCGTACATGTCGTAGGCGGCGACTACGCGCCTCGGGCCAAGCGCGAGCCCGCAGCGCTCTGCTAAGGCCGCTGCGCCCGCGACCACGGCCACCAGCATCAACGGTCGGCCCTCTGCCACCATCGTCGCAGCCGCATGCATCAAACCGGGACAGACGCGGTCATCCTCTACGTACGCATCCCACAACGGCGGGTCGTAGATGACGCAGTCACGCTGATCTTCGGCCAAGACCGCGGCGATTTCACCGCTCGCGAGCACCGCGCCGAGGACCAGGATGCCGCTCCCATGCGCGACGTGCGTCGCGAGCTCGTGCGGCCGCGCGAGCAGCGGATCGCGAAACACCCACAGCGACCGCGCGGGGCGGGCAGGTATGCCGAGCGGCAACGCGGCCAGGGCGACGAGCGCGGCGCCTCGAGCGAACCGCGTCGGCAGGCGCGGGCAAAAGCGGCGTGCGGCGCGTTCGCAAACGCTCACGCACAACCAGGCGAGCGCTGGCCACCAAAGCACGGTTCCGTGGTACAGCACATGCGGTTGCTGACGAGCCACGTGCGCAAACAAACCCTGGGCTGCGGCATAGACGGCGCCGACGACGAGGGTGAGCAGCGCCAGACGTCGCGCCCGCTGTCGTATGTCCTCTGTCGACCACACGACGCATAGCGGCGCGACCAGGACAAGCACTGCTGCGGCAGCGCTCGGCAACATCACACGCGAGAGATCAATGAGATACAGGCCGAGCAGCCGGAGTTGGACGCCGGGGGGCACGGCGTCATGCGCCTTGACCAAGACACCGAGCCACCCAGGAACGCCGAACAGCACCGCCAACAGCGCAAAATCGAGCGCCTTTCGAGCGCCTCGATACCGACCCAGGCTGCGTCCGAGCCACAGCGACGCGAACAGTGGCACGAGCAGCGCAAGCTCGGGGCGAACCGCCACGGCCATGCCTACGAAGAACGCACGAAAGAGCGGCGAAGCCGCGATGCGTGTGGCCAGGCTGATGGGCGGGGCGCTGCCGCGCCGAGCGTCCCACAACACTAAGAGCACGCCAAGCAGCAGCATCGTGTCGTTGAGCGTCTCAGTCTGCGTGGCGGCGGCGAAGTGAATGGCCCAAGGATTCAACGCGAGCAGCATGCCCGCTCCAAACGCTACACTGCGCCGGCCGAAAGCAACCTGCGCGACCGCAAAGAGCAATAATGTGTTGAGCACCGAGAGCCCGATCCCGATACTCCCGGCCACGACCTTGTAGCCGCCGAAGATCCGGAAGCCCAACGCAAAGAGGCTCGCCGTGCCGAGTTGGTGCAGGTCACCAAACGCTCTGACGGCGCAGAGGTTGTACGTCGAGCGTATCTCGGCGAAGGCGATGCACGCCGCCTGGGTGACATAGGGTAGTTGCTCGTCGCCGGCCCAGAAGTCGGCGAACAACAGCCGCGCTGCGAGGGCCATGCATGCAAGCAACGACAGCGCGACCGCCGTGCGGCGAATCGCGTCGCGCGCTCGCCACAGCGCAAGCAGCGCGAGCCCGAGCGCCAGCACCCATTCGACCTGCAAGAGGCCCGCAACGGCGGCGGGTGCAGGCAGCACCCACTCTACGCCCTCGACCTGGCCATCGCCGCTGGCGCGCTCACTTGGCGCGACGACGAACGCAGTCTCTCGCACGAGCCGCGCTACGGCCTCGACGGCCGCCGGGCAGCGCCGCGTTAATTCGGCGGGCGCGCTGGCGATCACGAGATCTCGGCCGGGGCGCACCAGCTCGCTCGTGCACCCCGGCCGCACGAGCAGCAGCGGTGATTCGATGCTGCCGAGCGCGTCCGACCAGCGCACGAGCATCTGCTCGCGGTCGACCTGCACGCCGTCGAGACGGCAACCATCGCCTGCCTGCAGCCCTTGCAGGGCGGCAGAAACGCCAAGTGCGCCTTTTGGGCCGATGGCGCATCGCTCGGGGCGACTGTCGTGCAGCGGCAAACCGAGCGACGCGAGCCGAGTGACGAGCACGATCGAGAGCATGCTTGAGAGGGGCACGGTCACTCCTCGGGCGCGAGGAACAAGGGGCTGTATCGGGCGCGAGCGTCCACGACGAATACCAAGAACGGCCGCCGCCGCGCCAACGTTTCACCGAGCCGGCGCGCGCCTCGAGCCGAACCTGCACGAGCCGCAAGTCGTTGCGCTGTCGGTGGCGACCCGCCCACGCTGAGCCGCTTTAGCATGGGCGGCGATCGGCTTCGTAGCGCTTTGGAAACACGAAAAATGGCGGGCGCGGCTTGAATGTAATCGAACGCTTTGGGTCGCGCCGCCAGCCGAGGTGAGGTGGACGTTTGAGGCAGTGAGGCAATACGCTTTGGCTGCGTGACAGTCGTCGTTGCCGCGATCACTTGCCGACTTTCTTCCTCCGCTCCCTGATCCCTGTCACCCACGTGTTTGGAGCGGCCCCGATTTGGTGGACACCTAACGAGCGAACGTGCTCAAGGTGTTCGTCATGGCAAAGAAGACAAGGAAGAGACGGAAGTTTACCAAGCAGTACAAGGCTGAGGTCGTCGAGGTCATC
>Ga0315268_10000720_pt1 | contig 38535 bp, 29 predicted proteins | sample C1_top_MG_FD_204535 | JGI IMG/M metagenome (GOLD analysis project Ga0315268, IMG submission 204535) | Sediment microbial communities from Yellowstone Lake, YNP, Wyoming, USA - C1_top | ecosystem: Environmental > Aquatic > Freshwater > Lake > Sediment | place: USA: Wyoming | collected 2017-08-01
CTTGATTACGACTCCGGCAATATCAAGGGGAAGACCTGGAAGAAGAGAGCCGCGTATTATGACCAGAGATTGGACGGCGGGCTGGCGATCGGCGAGTCGATCGTCGATCAGATCAATTTTCAGATCAGCCGCGCGGAAAAGTTGACCACGATAACCGCCAAGAAGATCGGCGGGCGTCTGGTCAGGTTCATGAAAGACTATTTGGAACAGCTTGAAGCCGAGGTCGATCGTTGAGCGCCGGTCGCCGCCGCAGCCGATCTCCGTCCACGGATGGTCGGACCTGTCTCGAATACGCAAAAAGCGCCTGGGATGAACCCAGACGCTTTTTGTGATGGAGCCACCTCCGGGGATCGAACCCGGGACCTCTGCTTTACGAAAGCATTGCTCTACCAGCTGAGCTAAGGTGGCGTTCGTTCAATGATCCTCTCTGTAGCCATGCACCCGATGTATTCGGGGGTACCCCGTTCCGCCGCAGGCGGAATGGGGAGCGCAGCGAGTCATGCGCCCGATGAGGGCGAGCGGACGCTGCGCGAGCCCGAATATTAGGCGCATGACGGAAGCGAGCATGGAGCGGGTAACGGGAATCGAACCCGTGTCTCAACCTTGGGAAGGTCGCATACTACCATTGTACTATACCCGCCCGATACGGCTGACTTGTCCCCACGGCGCCCAGTTTAGGCTGGAATCAAGGACTTTTTCAAATGACTGTGCTATTATATACTGAAGGCAAGGATACATTCAAGACTGCCGGGCATGATCCGTTTTAAGAACGTCACAAAAACCTACCCTCCAGACGTCGTCGGCCTGAAGAGCGTGAATTTGCATATCAAACCGGGCGAATTCGTTTCCATCGTCGGCCAGAGCGGCACGGGCAAAACGACCCTGGCCAAGCTGCTGATCGCCGAAGAGCGCCCGACCAAGGGGCAGATCGTCATCGGCGGCTGGGACATTTCGTCCATCAGGCCTTCGGAAATTCCCTTGCTGCGCCGGCAGATCGGCGTGGTTTTTCAGGATTTCAAGCTGCTGCCCAAGAAGACGGTCTACGAGAACGTGGCCTTCGCCCTGGAGGTCTGCGGGGCCAGCGGCAAAAAGATCAAGAACATCGTGCCCCAGGCCCTGAAGATCGTCGGCCTGCAGGACAAGGCCGACCGCTACCCCCGCCAGATATCCGGCGGCGAGCAGCAGCGCGTGGTCATCGCCCGCGCCCTGGTGCACCGACCCAAGATCATCGTGGCCGACGAGCCCACCGGCAACCTCGATTCGCTCAACACCCGCGAGATCATCGATCTGCTCAAGAAGATCAACGAGTTCGGCACGACCGTCGTCCTCGTGACGCATAACCGCGAGGTGGTCAACGAGCTGCACCGCCGCGTCATCACCATCGACCGGGGCATGATCGTCTCCGATCAGGAAGAGGGAAAATACGTCATATGAGTCTGGTCTCCAACCTGCGCGTGGTCAAGTTCGCTTTCCAGGATTTTTTCCGGAATTTTTGGCTGTCCGTCGCCACTGTCAGCGTGCTGCTGCTGACGCTCGTCTCGGTCAACATGCTGCTGGCGGTGAATTTCCTGGGCCAGCGGGCCCTGGACGCGGTCAAGTCCAAGATCGACGTCAGCGTCCATTTCAAGCCGGAGGTCGAGGAGAGCCGCGTCCAGACCGTCAAGATCACGCTCCTGAGCCTGCCGGAGGTCCGGGACGTGGAATATGAGTCGCCGGCCCAGACGCTGGAGAATTTTTCAGAAATTAACAAGGAGGACGAATTGGTCATGAAATCCCTGGGCGAGGTCGGGACCAACCCCTTCGGTTCGACGCTGGTCATCAAGGCTCGCGACATCGAGAATTACCCCAAGATCCTGTCGGCCCTCGAGGCCCCGGGGTTCAGCGACCTGATCGAGGATAAGAATTTCGAGGATCCGCGGCTGATGATCGGCCGCATCGAATCCATCGCCTCGAAGATCCAGTGGTTCGGACTGGGCGCCAGCCTGATCTTCGGCCTGATCACCCTGCTCATCGTCTTCAACACCATCCGCGTCTCCATCTATACCCACCGCGACGAGATCCGCATCATGCGCCTGGTCGGCGCGTCCAACGGCTTCATCCGCGGGCCGTTCTACGTCGAGTCGCTGCTCTGGGCTTTCCTGTCGCTGGGCCTCACGATGGCCATGCTCTATCCCGCCATAAATTTCCTGCAGCCTTTCATCCAGCGCTTCTTCGGCACCGATAACGTCGACCTGATCGGCTTCTACAACGCCAATTTCATCCGCGTCTTCGGCCTGCAATTCCTGGTCGTGGCCCTGATGTCGCTGTTCACGACCAAGATGGCCACCGGCCGCTACCTGCGAGACTGAGCCTATGCCCAAGCAACGGACCAAGACCTCCCTGACCACGTCCCGAGCGATGCTGCTGGTGCTGTGCCTGTCTTTTTCGCTGTTCCTGATCGTTCTTTTCGTGCGGACCAGCCTGCCGCCGCGGGAATCGCTGGTCGGACCGATGACCGGTCTGCCGATGTTCGAACGGCTCCTGACGGCCGGTTCCCAGACCGCCGAGGACTCCATTGCGCTCCTGCCTGACGTCGGGCGGCCGGCGTACGCCGTCGGTTATTCGCTGGGTTCGCAATCCGGAGTGGCACTGGTCGTCTGGGATCAGGCGCGGCAGCGGTACGTGACGGTCGCCAATGAATTGATCGCCAAGGATGTCAGCGGCGTCGCCGCCCAGCCGCCGAAACTTAGCGTCGAATCGCTCGGCAAGGAAAAACCCTGGATCATCATCGTCAGGGCTGCGATCAGCGAAAAGTTTGAAGGCGTTTTCTTCGCGCTGCGGCAGGGCAATGACATCGTTTTTCCGGTCATGATGATCGACAGTTCGGGGCAGGAGCGGCCGGCGTACTTTGAGATCGGACAGCTGCCTCCCGACAAAGGATCCGGGACGTCCGGATTCCAGTTCCAGGACATCAACGGCGACGGCGTGGCCGAGGCCGTGGTCACCGCGAGATCGTTCGCGGGCGGCTCTTCCGGCACCAGTTTGAGCACGTCGGTCGACGTATACGTCTGGCGCAACGGCGGTTTCATCTATGACGGCGAGCTGAGCCGCGTCCTGACCAAGGCCAGCGGCATGTTCCCCGAGCCGCCCAAGCAGTGATCGCTTGACGCCGGAGAGGTAAAATTTTAAGCTGGCGGCTGTCGATCTGGCGCCGGCAAAGGACCGTCTTCGCGACCGCCTGCCGGTCGCGTAAACGTGTTTCCGGGAGTCATTCGGGGGTCGTCTAAAGGTAGGACAGCAGCCTTTGAAGCTGCTCATCTTGGTTCGATTCCAAGCCCCCGAGCCACTGAAAAATCGGTCACCGCCAGGTGGCCGGTTTTTCAGTTGACCTTGGTTTGGGGCTTGGAACCGAAGGGCGCGAGAGATAAGGTCGAGCCGCGAGCTGGCGCAGCGGCGAGCCCTTATCGGTGTGAAGCGCCCCGGTGCCCGAGCGGAGCGAGGGAGATTCCAAGCCCCCGAGCCGCTGAAAGACCGGTCACTGCCAGGTAGCCGGTCTTTCAGTCTGTCTCGTCCGGGGTCGGCATCGGATCATAGGTTAAAATATTTCACCGGCGAAATTAGTCAGCGGGACCGTAACCTGTCATACTCCGAACATGTGTTTTTCAGCCACAGCGAGTTTCGCGGCCGCCGCCGGACTGGGCGCGATGGGCGCCGCGACGCTGCGCGAGGCCAAGACCAGATCACGGGCGCCGCTCGCGGCCATGCCGTTGCTCTTCGGCATCCAACAGGCCGTGGAAGGGGTGGTCTGGATCTCGTCCGGACTGCCGCGCCTGCAGCTCGCAGCCGCGTTCGTCTACGTCCTGTTCTCGCACGTGCTGTGGCCGTTCTACGTCCCACTGGCGGTCGGCGCGATCGAACCGCCCGGCCGGAGTAAGACCGCGCTCAAATGCTTCCTGGTGGCCGGGACGGCGCTCAGCCTCTGGTTGGCCGCCTACATCGTGCGCGGTCCGGTCACGGCTTCCCTGGCCTCCGGTTGCGTCGTCTATCGGATGGTCCTGCCGCCCATTCCTTACGGCCTGGCCGCCTACGTTTTCGTGACCGTCTTCGCCTGTCTGATCTCCAGCCATAAGTTCATCCGGGTCCTGGGATTGGCGATGATGGGCGCGCTGGCTATCGCCCTCTGGGCCTATCTGGAGGCGTTCTATTCCGTTTGGTGTTTTTTTGCCGCGATATTGAGCGCCATCATTTTCGTGCATCTGCATCAGGGCCGCTGGTGGCCGGACGCGGTCGCCAAATTGCGCCGCGGCGCCTGATCCGGGACTGGGTCGCGCGCGGCGCGGCTATTTTTGATATGATACAGGCATGAAACCGGCCGTCACCGCACAAACCAAAGCCATCGACCGGGACCTGCTGGCCGCCTGCCGCCGCCAGCTGGGGCGCAATTTCGTTTCCCTGGTCGCCTACGGCAGCCGCGCCGGCGGCGACGATCTGCCGGACAGCGATTACGACGGGTTCTGTTACGTCCGCGACGCCGTCGGCGTCAGGCTCAACCTGAGCGGCGTGGAAAGGCGCCATGGCGTCCGCATCGGCATCTGCCTCAGGCCTCTCTGGAAGTTCATGTCCTGCGTCGCTTCCCCGGAGGCCTTCGCCCGCTGTCCGAACCGGCATACGTTGGCGGCATTGAAGATGGGCCGGGGACGGACGGTCGGCGGCCGCGACCTGCTGCGGCTGCTGCCGCCGGTCTCGCAGCTCTTGCCGGCGGATTGGCGGCGGGAGGCGCAATTCGATTATTGGCTGGCCGTGCTCGACGTGCCGTCGAACGTTCCCCGCCGTGAACCCCGGCGCCATGTCGGCTTCATCATTGCCATCTGCGACGCCCTGCTCCGGGCCAAAGGCGTGGCCGTGAAAAAACGGGACCTGCCGGCGGCGCTCAAGCAGCATCATCCCGGGTTCCGGGTCGTCGGTTTCCTGCGGCGGGCGCTCCGCCGGCGCGCCGTCTGGTCCGTCATCGAAAACGACAAGCGCGAGGTGAAGAAAGCCGGGCAAGACATGGAAAGCTTCCTGGAAGCCCTGCGCCGGTACGTTTTCCGAAACGACGGGAGCGATCTGACGCCGGACGAAGCTTTGAAATGGCGGATAGAGATGATGCAGTCGGCAAAAAACAAGTGATGCCGGCGAGCGGGAGTTCGCCGACCGTTATCGTCCGCCGCCAGGCGGCCGATTATTTTCGCCCGCGATGTCGGCCGCACCCCTTAATTTTGAGGTTAAAATATGATAGAATTACGGCAGATATATGAAGCGCATGAATAAGGCATCGCTGATGTTCTGGCCGGGCCTGCTGGCCTTATTTGTCGTTTCTGCGGCTGTCATATTGATCTGGAGCAACGATATCCGTCAGGAATACCTGTCAGAGCTATTCCACAATATTGAGATCATTCAGGCCCCGCTGGATCAAGAGGAGATCGACGGGTTTACGTTGACCGCCGCTGATAATATCGATCAGGATTATTCCTTGTTGCGGAAGACCTTCATCGCTCTCGGCGACTCGATGGCAAAGGAATACGGCATCAAAGGCATCTATGCCGTAAAGAAGGTCGGCAATGACCTGAAGTTCATCGTCGATTCGGGGCGGCCTGGCGAAAGTTGGCACCGGGAGCCGGGCGCGGTATACGCGATGGCGCCGCCGGCCATACTGGACGTCGTTCGCGACGGTCAGCGCCGGTTCACCGGACCATATACCGACGAGGACGGCACTTTCTATTCGGTATTCGACGTCAAACCGGGTCAGGGGAACGAACCCAATATTTACGTCGGTTTCGACCTGAAGACCGCGGCTTATGAGGAGCGGGTCCTCAATTCGTATATCCTTCCGGCCGCGGTCTCCGCCTGCCTGATCCTGCTCTATCTGTTCGGGTATTTCATTTTGGAACGCCGTGGTCGCCTCCGGCAGGTCAGACAGTCTCTGGAGCGCGAGCGTTTGCTCATGAATATCGGCGAGGGCGTCGTCAGCTATGGCGCCGCCGGACAAGTGGTTTTCGCCAACAACGCGGCCATCGAAGCCGTCTGCCAGGGATCCCAGAAGTGCGCCAGCCAGGACCACGGACGCCATTGGCTGCTGGTCGACGAAGGCGGGCGGATCTTGCCGGAAAAGCTGCAGCCGACCTCGCCGGGATTCATCGCCGCCGCGGCCAAGCAGCCGGACGGCGTCCATCGCGGCTACATGAAGCGTTACAGCGGCCAGGTCTTTCCGGTGCTGATCTCGGCTGTCGATCTCGACGGCGGCGCCGGCCCGACCAGGGTCATTACTTTCCGGGATTTCACCAAAGAGGCGGAGATCGACCGGGCGAAGGACGACTTCATTTCCGTCGCCGTCCACCAGCTCAAGGCGCCGCTTACGGCGATGAAGTGGTCGGTGGAAATGCTGACCGGATCGGGTAAGGTCTGGACGGCCGAAGAGTCGGCCAACATCAGCCGGGTCGCGGCCGCCGCCGGGCAGCTGAACGATCTGGTCTCATCCTTGCTGGACATCGGCCGCCTGGAAACGGGGCGCCTGCGCGTCGAATCGCGGCCGACCGATCTCGGCAAGCTGGTCGGCGAGGTTGTCGGCAGGCTGGCCGGCCAGATCAAGACTAAAAAGCACGCGATAGACGTCGTCGTCGAAGCCGGCGTGCCCCCGGTCAACGTCGACGCCAGGCTCATCGGCGAAGTTTACATGAATCTCCTCACCAACGCCGTCAAGTACACGCCGGCAGGCGGCAAGATCGAGGTCAGGATCGGTTTCGGCGGCGGCGCCGTGCTTTCTTCGGTCAAGGACAACGGTTTCGGGATCCCGCTCAAGGAGAAGCCGCGGGTCTTCAACAGGTTCTATCGCGCCAGCAATGTCGTCAACCTGCCGGAAGAGGGGACCGGTCTCGGTCTGTATTTCGCCAAGCAGATCGTCGAAGTTTTCGGCGGCCGCATCTGGTTCGAATCCACCGAGGGGGTGGGATCGACCTTCTACTTCAGTCTGCCGCTGGCCGGCAGCATGTCCCAAAAGGGCAAAGCCGGGTTGAGTTGAAGCGGGCCTGCGCATGGCGCAAGGAAACGGTTTTGTCCGGCCCTTCGCGGGCCGGTTTTTATTATCTGCCCGGACGATCGTTCAGGGAGCGCGGTCTTTCAACTATATTTAGTTTTATACATATATTCTTGATAAATAATATAACCAGTTTTATACTTACCCCGTTTCGGGCGGCGCTCCCTTCCAGCGCCACGCGCATCGATTTATTTCACATAATCATTTATGATCACTCTCAAGGAGGTTCGCGCCATTAAACGACTGTACCGGTCGAATTTTTTCCTGAATAATCTCCGTCACGTCAAGGTGTTCTGCAGCCAGCCGCGCTTCAAGATCATGGCCGCGCTGCGGACCAAGCCCGAGGGCTTGACGGTCAGCGAGATCGCCGAGATCCTGGAGGCGCCGATCTCCCGCGTTTCCCACCAGTTGGCCATCCTGCGTCAGCGCCAGTTCGTCCGGCGCCGCCGGCACAATCGCGAGCGTATCTATACCCTGGACCGCCGACGCGTGGCCCAGGCCCACGACAGCCTGCATTTGTTAACGTACGGCAAGAATTAAGGATCATCATTTCATCGGGAGCCCCGCCGGACCGGCGGGGCTTTGATATCCGGGCGGTGTGGTCGTTTGGCCGGCGAAAATGGTATGCTATCCGTGTGAAAACTATGGATAAGAAGAAACCGATCATCGTCATGTCGGTGGCCGCCGGTCTGGTCCTGCTGGTCCTGGCCGGGTTCGCCTATTTCCGATGGAACCTCCGCGGGGCCGACGCCGTTCCGTCCGCGCCGCCGACGGCGGGGGAACCGGCGGTCAATGCCCCGGCGGCGGCCGCGGAACAGCCCGCGGCGGACGCGTCCCCGGCGGTCAACGCGCCAGCCGAACCGGCCGAGCCCGGACCGCCGCGCGCGGTCGTTCAGCCCCTCAACGCCCAAAATCTCAAACCCGTCTCCATTACGCCGTCCATCGGCGACATCGGCCACATTTTTTACCATGACCAGAGCGGCACGCTGCTCCTGGCCGTGGTCGAGAACGAGACCAGGATGCGGACGATCTGGAAGATGGCGGCCGACGGGTCGCTCAAGCGCGTCCTCTCCGAGAACGCCCGCGAGGGCGACATCTTCCTTCAAGGCGACAGCCGCGGCCGGCTCTACGCCGGTTTCGACGATCCCGGCGATCTCTACCGTTCCGCCGACGCCGGCGAGACCTGGCAGCGCGTGGCTACCGGCATCGCCGGCATGTTCTGGCAGATCGCTGACGACGGCAGCGGCAAGCTTTGGGGTTCACAGCACGCCGAGAACAGCGCCATCCTCTATCGCAGCACCGACGACGGGTTGAACTGGGATGCCTGGTTCGATTTCCAGAAGCTCTATCCCGAGCTGGCCGTGACCTACGCCGACGGCGACAGCCGTTTCAAACTGCGCCACTTGCACGGGGTCATCTACCTTAACGGCGCGCTCTTCGTCGGCGTCGGCGACGTCGCCCGCTTCACGGTGGTGACCACGGATGATGGTTATCACTGGAACAAGGTCTGGGACGAGGGCTTCACCGCCGGCCTGGTCATGCCCGGCAGCGACAACATCCTGTTCGGCCCCGACCGGCTGCAGGCTCACGGCATCGCCTACTACGACGGCAATTTGAAGCAGCTGCGCGAGGTCTGGAGCCCCATTCCGTACGGCTACGCCGGCTACACCTACAGCATGGTGCATACCCACCAGGCCTATTACGTCGGTTTCCACACCGAGACCAACGAGGTCAACTGGTTCTCCTCGAAATTCGGCATCATCGCCTCGTTCAACGGCTTCGCCTGGTATCCTTTCTTCGAGTTCGGTCCGGTGACCCACGCGGCCAGGACGGATATCTATCTGGCGCCGGGACCGGACCTGGTCTACATGAGCATGAACGGGTCGCTTTACGCTTTCGATCCGGTCGATCCCTGGTGGTTCGATTTCCGCAAGCCGTTCAATAAATGATCCCGCCGGTGTTTCCGGTCGGCCAGAAATGCCCGCGGACCGTGGTATAATATAGATGATCCGCGCTAAAGACCGCATTCATCATGGGCAAGCTAGCCAAATGGTTCAGGATTGAATCTGAAGAAAAGCCGCTGATATTCCTGCTTTCAGCCGGCACGTTTTTTTTGACGGCAGCTAACACGCTGCTGTTCAATCTGCTGCAAGCTTTCCTGATCAAGCGGGCCGGCGTGGGTTATCTGCCCTATTTCTATGTCGGCAGTTCCTTGGCGATCTTCATCGGTTCCTGGGTCACCCTGGTCCCGCTGCGCGCCTGGAAACCGGCCCGGCAGGGCGCCGCTTACGCCGTCTTCGCCCTGGCCGGGGCGTCACTGTTGGCCGCTACTCAGCATTTATTTTCGGCCGGTTCGGGGATCGTCACGACCTTTATCTTTGTCCTGTTCGGCCTGCTCGTGAATTCGGCGGCGATCATCGGCGTCGTCGATAAGTTGACGGTCATCACCAACGACACGTTCAATTCCGAACAACAGCTGCGCCTGACGCCGCTGCTGACCAGCGTCTCCACCCTGAGCGCACTGATCGCCGGCCTTTTTCAGGCGGTACTGACCGAGCGCGTCGGCATCGGATGGTCTTTTTTCCTGGCCGCGATGGCGCTGGCGCCGGTCGTCTGGCTGGTCTTCCGGCTGCGCCCGTTAGCCCGGTCCGTGGCCGCGGTTGAGGCGTCCGGCGGCGGACGGAAAAGCGGTCGGGGACTGGCCCGGGATTTTCCGGACCGGCGGTCGCGGAATTTTATTTACGTGGTCGGCGGCGTCGCGGCCCTGTCCATGGTCTTCACCCGGATCTTCAATTTTCAGCTGGCTGAAGCGGCCAACAGCCGTTTTCCCACCGAGGTCGCCCTGAATTCCTTTTACGGCTGGCTGACGGTCGTTTTGAGTGTCGGCACGCTGATCTTCGTCAATCTCGGCCAGCGCCGCCTGCTGCAAAGGTACGGCCTGATCAGGAACCTGTTCCTGGTGCCGCTTCTGGTCATGGCCGGGGCCGCCGCCATGATGATCAGCCCGACTTTCGCCGTGGTGGTCGGCGTGGTCGCCTTGAGAGAGGTCATCCTGCCGCTGCAGATCTTCGCGGTCCATGGGGTCCTGGGCGGCCTGAGCGACCATCAGCGCAAGCAGGCCTGGTCCTGGCTGGAGGGTCCGGTAACGACCGTCGGCAGTCTGGCCGGCAGCGGCCTGCTCATCGCCGCGACGTTCCTGTTCCGCGGTTACGGTTCCGCCGACACTATCAGGCTTTTGAGCGCTGCCGCCTTCATGTTCCTGCTCGTCCGGTTATATCTGACCTATCGCATGGGACGCGACCTGCCCGCGGTCCTGTTGCAGAGTCTGCGGCACGGCGATTTCAAGACCAGACTGCGGTCCATGGAAAGCCTGGCTGAGTTGCGATACCTGCCTGATCGCCATCTGGGTGCGACCCTGGACATCGTCAAGGACGAGAGCGAGCCGACGACGCTGCGCCTGACGGCGCTCCGGACCCTGGCGGCCATCAAAGACCCGTCCAGCCTGCGCGTGGTCAGCCGGCTGCTCGGTCATCCTGATCGGGACCTGCGTCTGGAGGCGGTACATACCGTGGCGGCCTTCCGCTACCAGCCTGACCGCCTTTATGAGAGCGGTTTTTCCCGCCATGTGCTAATTGAGCGCCTGCGGTTCGTCTTCGCCCGGGAACAGTCGCCCGAGGTCACCAGCGCCGTTCTCGACGCCCTGGTCGCGCTGCGCGATCCGGACATAGTCAGCTTGATCAGCGCCACCCTTCAGGGTCCGTCAGCGGAGATGCGGCACAGCGCCTTGCGCAGCCTGCGGCGATTCAATGACCCGGCCATCATCGATTACGTCACGCCGTTCCTGACCCAGCCGGATCCGGACCTCAAGGCGCAGGCCATCGCGGCCATCTGGCGCTTTCCTTGGGAGCGGCGCGGCGCGCTCGGACAGGCGATCGATGACCTGCTGGGCTCGGCCCCCGATTCCGAAGAGCGCCGCCAGGGTCTTTATCTTATCGGCGTCCTGCGGCTTGGCGGCCGTCGCCGGGTACTGCTGGACGCCCTCGATTCCGGGTCCCTTCGTCTCAGGCTGACGGCAGCGGTCGCGCTGCTCAAGTTGGGCGACGAGTCCGGGTCGGCGGTGCTCGATGAGGCGCTGCAATCCGGGTCGGCGGCCGAGGCGCGCGAGGTCGAAAGGCTGGTGGGTCACCACAACGTCCCGGAGCGCCAGCAGGAGCGCATCCGCGCCATGGTGCACAACCACCATCTGCATTATCCGGAAGAATTGCCGGTAAGCGAACCGCTGCGGGCGCGCTTGTGCGCCATACCGCGGCCGTGCCTTGAGGCGCTCGGTCGTCATTATCAGGCGCCCGGCGACCTGGAAGAATCGCGCAAGATAGGTCTGGCCGCGTCTTTGAAGGACTTGCCGGAACCGCGCGGCCGGGTGCTGCTGGCCGGTTTGGCCGGACCCTGGGCGGAGATGGCCGAGATCGCCCTTTTGGCCGGAGGTTACCTCGTCCGGACGGCAGAGAGCGCGTCGCCCGGAGCGATCGAGACCGGTGAGATGGTCGTCGGCCGGACCGGTGCGGCCGGACTGCCGCGGGACGCCATTATTTTGAGCGAGCGATCGGAGGGGCTGGGCGAGAACGAGGTCGCCGCCAGGCACTACGCGCCTTCGGAATTACTGGAGGCTATCCGCCGGGCCGGCGCCTGACATCACCCATACGTTATGGAACAGGCTGAATTCGAAGGATTGGTCGCCGAAGCCATCGCCGCCCTGCCGCCGGTCATCCGGCAGGCTTTCGACAACGTGGCCTTCGTCATCGAGGACCGGGCCCGCCGCCGCAAGGCGGCCGAGGTGGGCATCCGCGTCGACGAGGTGCTGCTCGGATTGTATGAAGGCATCCCCAAGATCGAGCGCGGGTCCTGGTACGGCGGCGTGCTGCCGGACAAGATCACCATCTTTCGCGCGCCGATCGAGAAGTTGGCCGGCGGCGACGCGGTGAAGCTGAAGGATCTGGTCCGCGACGTCGTTTGGCATGAGATCGGGCATCACCTGGGATTCAATGAGCGGCAACTGCGGGCCCTGGAAAGGAAACGCGGCCGCCGCCACGGCCAGATCACTCATTCGTGACCGGGGCAGCGCGTCATTTGAAATAAGGCGAAAAATGCGGTAAAATTAGAGCAAGGGGTAAGGCGTAAACAAATGAGCTCCGCCTTGCCTGTAAAAAAGACCAACCCCTTCTTGTTCCTGGCGATCCCGGCCCTGATCGTCGCCCCTTATTTTCCGGGCGGCTTTTTTGTCGTTTCGCGCGTCACCGCCGCTCATGCCGCCGCGCCGGCCGTCGCTGCGGGTGCCGGTCCGGATTACGACGGCGACGGCTTGACCGACGCCGACGAGATCAATGTCTATTTCACCGATCCGCACAAAGCCGACACCGATGGCGACGGTTACGACGACGGCCTGGAGATCAAGAACGGATACTCCCCGCGCCACGGCGGCGGCAAGAAACTGATCCAGGTCGATTCGGACCAGGATTACCTCAATGACGCCTGGGAGCTGGCGTCGGGTACCGGACTGATGAACCCCGACTCGGACGGCGACGCTTATCTCGACGGAACGGAGGTGGCGGCAGGTTATGATCCCCTCGAACCGCGGCCGGCGAAGCTCGACAAGCTGATCAGCGTGGACCTGAAAAAACAGCGGCTCACCTACACTTTCGGCGGCAAGGTCTTCGGGTCGTTCCTGATCTCGAGCGGCGTCAAGAGCATGCCGACGCCGAAAGGGGAGTTCAGCATTCTGGACAAGGTGCCGGTGAAGCATTATGGCGGACCGGGGTTCGATTTTCCCAACACCAAGTGGAACCTTCATTTCACCACCGCCCGCTACCGCTATTACATCCACGGCGCCTATTGGCACGACAAGTTCGGCCAGCCGATGAGTCATGGCTGCGTCAACGTGGCTTACGCGAACATGGAGCCTCTTTATTGGTGGGCCCAGGCCGGCACCAAGGTGGTCGTCAATTAGATCGCGGTGGGGGAGTTGTAAAGTTGCGAAGTTATAAGGCCGCAAGAGCGAACTTCGGGCTTCATGACTTTAGGACTTCATAACTCCCGAACTTCTTGGCTTCGCAACTTATGTCCTGTTTGACACGCCTAAATAGCCGTGTTATCTTAGCGCCACGGTGATTAGTTCAACAAAAGGCCCAAGTTAAGGCGCGAAGAGCGTTCGAGATCGAAGGCCCGAGTCGACCTAAGCCGATTAAAGGTCGTTCCAAATCAACAAGCCCGCGATTTGGCGGGCAGAACAACATTATGGCTTTCGAACCTCGACAAGGCGGATTCGGCCCTCGGCCGCCGCGCCAGATGGTCGACGTCTCCGCCATGGGTCTCAAGTGCGCCCAGTGCGGCGTCGACATCAAGGAGCTGCCGTTTGAGCCCAAGGCTGATCGTCCGGTCTACTGCCGCGACTGCAACCGCGCTCGCCGCCAGAGCTTCGGTCCTCGCTAGTCACTAGCTGAACCGATAACGGAACACCCTCCATCACTGATGGAGGGTGTTTTGATGCGGCGCATGTCGTCTGGCGGCCGGTGAGATCATCCGTCGAACACAAAATAAAACCGCCGACAGAGTGTCGGCGGTCATCGTATCGTCAGGCCATCATCACTGGCGGCGGCCGCCCAGCATGACGGCTCCGTCATACTGCCAGTCGTAGGCCAGCCGGCCGTCGGAGTAGAAGATGAGCGAGCGGATATCGCTGGTCTGCGGTTCGACGGTCAGGCAGTCGGACAGGCAGAAGTTCTGCCCGCCGATGTCGTAGACCTCGGCGCCGTGCATGAGCGACATCAGCTTCGTGCCGTTCTCCTCCGTCCAGCCGCGGATCAGGCCGGTTTCATCGTCCGTCAGACCGTACCTGTCGACGAAAGCCGCGGCCTGGTCGTCGCAGCTGACGCGCGGTTTCCGGATCGGCCGGGCCGTGATCTGTTCGATGCCGTGCCGGCGGCAGAAGTCGACGGCGACGAAGAGCTTCTCCGGGCTGTCGATGCCGCCGCGCAGCATCATCAGGCAGAGGCGGACGGTGAAGCCGAGTCCGTGCAGGAAATCGGCGACCTGGTCGAGCGGCGGATAATCGCAGCCGTAGACGGCGGCGTTGATCTCGTGTTCGACGTCAATGGCCGAGACGGCAATGGTGTCCAGGCCGGCGCAGCGCCAGCGTTTCAGGGTCGAGGCTTTCAGACCTCTGACACCCGATCTCTTGCCGGCGGCCAGCCGGCCGATGGCGATGGCGTTGGTCTGCAGTTCGACGAGCGGGAAGTCGTAAGGCTTGATCGCCTCAAGATAGCCGCCGATCTCCGCCGGGTAGAGGGTCGGTTCGCCTTTGCCGGTCAGGAGCACCGTGGTGGTGCCGGCGAGTTGGGCCAGGCGGCAGGCTTTGCGGAAATGGGGCCAGTCGATCTCGCCGCCGCGCGGCAAGCGCTCGAAGCCGGTCATTTTGGATACGCAGAAGGGGCAACGGCCGTTGCAGGCCCTGGTGCCGACGACGATGCTGAAGGTCTGGATATTCATGGTCAACTCCTTGGTAGTCGCGGATTGGCAAGGTGCTTGCGGCGCGCCGGTCCTTAGGGCGCGGCGACAGGGGAGCATAGCCGAAAGAACCGACGGAGTCAATATGGACGCCGCCGCGACCGTCCGCGGCGGCTTTTCGGCCGGAGCTTGACAGCCGCCGCCGGCCCTGATACTTTGTGTATATAATACACTAACTATCCACAGCCTATGTCCGTTCTGCTCCATGACATCGCTCATCTTTTCAGCATCAACACCACCTTTTTCACGGTGCTGGACTACCCCATGAGCTATATCGAATTCTTCGGGACGATCTTCACCATCTGGTGCGTCTGGCTGACGGCCAAGGCCAAAGTGCTGTCCTGGCCGGTCGGCATCGTCGGGGTCGTTCTTTATCTCTTCCTGTTCTACCAGATCCAGCTTTATTCGGACCTGTTCGAGCAGACTTATTTCCTGGTCACGAGCTTCATCGGCTGGTGGATCTGGCTCCACCCGAAGACGCGGGCCGAAGCCAACAAAGACGACGAACTGAAGATCGGGCGGAATTCCCTGAGGGAGAATCTGGCCTACGCCGGCATCATCGCCGCCGGCACCGCGCTTTTGGTCTACGTCACCGTCCATCTCAACGTCTGGCTGCCGGCGTATTTCACCGAACCGGCGGCGTTCCCGTTCCTCGACGCCTTCACCACGGCGATGAGCTTCACCGCCCAGTGGCTGCTGACGAAAAAGCGGCTGGAGAACTGGCTGCTCTGGATCGCGGTCGACGCCATCGACGTCTGGCTGTACTGGTTCAAGGGGGTGAAGTTCGTTTCTCTCGAATACGGCCTGTTCTTCTTCATTGCCTCGTATGGTTTCTATCAATGGGTCAGCGAGTGCCGCCAATATAAGAAAGAATTGAAGATCGCCTATGAACCTGCCAGAGCTTGAGGTCGCCGGCGCGGCCGCGCCCAAACGCTTCGCGCGCGGCCTGGTCATCGGCAAATTCTATCCGTTCCATCGCGGGCACCGTTTCCTCGTCGAAACCGCGGTCCGGCATTGCGCCGAGGTCACCGTGATCGTCTGCGACCCGGAGGGGCAACTGATACCGGCGGAGCTGCGGGCGAGCTGGATCCGGGAGATGGTCCCCGCGGCGCGGACGGTCATCGCGCCCGACGCGCATTTGGCCGACGATGATTCTAAGGGTTGGGCCGGGTACACGATCAAGCTCCTCGGCCGGGCTCCGGACGCGGTCTTTACTTCGGAGGATTACGGCGACAAGTACGCCGGGTTCCTGGGCTGCGCGCACGTGTCGGTCGACCGCGACCGCCGCCGCTGGCCGGTCTCCGGAACGCTGGTCCGGCGTGATCCGTACGCGAACTGGGAATGGCTCGACCCGCCGATCCGGGGATATTTCGCCAAACGCGTCGTCGTCGTGGGCGCCGAATCGACCGGTACTACGACATTGGCCCGTGACCTCGCCGCGCATTATCGCACGGCCTGGGTGCCCGAATACGGCCGGACCTACTGGGAAGGCAAGATGACCGCGCGGGACGCCGCGGTCTGGCGGACGGAGGAATTCGTCCATATCGCCAAGATGCAGAACGAGATGGAGGACCGGCTGGCCCGGACTGCCGACCGGCTCCTGGTCTGCGACACCGATTCGTTCGCCACCCGGCTTTGGCATGAGCGTTACCTGGGCTTCATGTCGCCCGAGGTCGAACGGCTCGGCGCCGGCCGGGACGCCGACTGGTATTTTTTGACCGGCGACGAGGTACCTTTCGTCCAGGACGGTACGCGCGACGGCGAACATATCCGCCATCAAATGCACGAACGCTTTATGGAGGAGCTCCGTCGACAAGGCCGGAGTTTTACGCTACTCTCGGGGAGCCGCGAGGAGCGTCTGCGGGAAGCCGCGGCCGTCTGCGACCGGCTGCTGGGCGACCCGAAATGGGCGGCCCGCGCCCAGGCGGCGCTGTCGCCTGCGGGACGCTGATCGTCAAATTCTATGACCATTCACCCAGCCAAACAGAACATCAAGGTCGCCGTCGACGCGGTCATCTTCACCATCCGGGACGGGCGGCTGATGACGCTGCTGATCCAGATGAAGAAGCGGCCTTTCACCGGGCGGTGGGCTTTTCCCGGCGGCTTGCTGGCCGACCGCCAGACCGCGCTTCAGGCCGCGCGCGACATCCTTTGCGCCCAGACCGGTGTCTGTCAGTCCTTCCTGGAACAACTGGCCACCTTCGATGGCCCGCGGCGCGATCCTCTGGGCCGGGTGATCAGTGTCGCTTATTTCGCGCTGATCCCCAGCGCCGGCCTGACGCTCACGACCACGGAGAAATACGCCGACGTGCGCTGGTGGCCGGCCGGCGAGCTGCCGCCGCTGGCTTACGATCACAAGGAGATCGCCGCCGCTGCCCTGGCCCGGCTGCGGGCCAAGCTGGGTTATACCAATATCGCCTGGAGCGTTTTGCCGTCCGAGTTCAGCCTGACCGAATTGCAGTCGGCCTATGAGGCCATCCTCGGTCAGCGGCTGGACAAGCGCAATTTCCGCAAGAAGTTCCTGTCCTTGGGGTTGATCAGACCGACGGGCGGCAAGTCCGCCGGCGGCCAGCACCGCCCGGCGGCGTTATACCGTTTTCGGAGCCGCCAGCCGTCCCTGGTCGACATCCTTTGAAGGGGGCGCCCGGTCTTTACGTTGAAGCCATTGTGGGGTAGGATTGCCCATCAGCCGATGAGCAGCCGATAAGGCGCGGTTTCACCCGTTTCGGGCCGGCCCAGGCGCCTGAGCCGTCCCGAACCGCGCGAAACGCGGCCGGTTCCTTCCAATCAAAGAGGAGCGAGTCATGACCAATCAAGCGGTTCTGATCGATCCGGCGACCGACGCGGTCGTCAACGTCGACGTCCAGCCGACCTTCATGCCCGGCGGCGGGTTGCCGGTGGCCGACGGCCATCTCATCATTCCCGTCGTCCAGCGGGTCACCCTGCTGTTCCCGGCGCACCGGCGCTATTTCACCCTGGACAAACATCCAGCCGGGCACATCTCGCTCGCGAGCTCGTACGACGGGCTGGCGCCCGGGACCAAGCTGACCTTCGAGGAGGCCATGAAGTGGACCGTGGACGATCACAAGATCGCGCCGCACGCCCGTTTCACCCTGGCCGAACTCCAGGGCTACCTCGGCTTCGTCCATTTCCAGATCCTCTGGCCGGACCACGGCATCTTCGGCGCGGCCGAATCGCGGCTGCATCCCGACCTCGACGACGCGCCCTGCCGCATCGTCTTAGTGAAGGGTTCGGACCCGTGCTGCGATTCGTACTCGGGCCTGAGCGACAACCTCGGCCGGCCCACGGGCCTCGGCCAGCTGCTCCGGGAGGATGGCGTCAAACGCCTGTTCCTGACCGGCCTGGCCTTCGACTTCTGCGTCGGCTTCACGGCGCTCGACGCCGCCAAGGAAGGCTTCGAGGTGTTCCTCGTCGAGGACGCCACCCGTCCAGTGGCCCTGCCCGGCACGGTCGAGAAGATGCGCGCCGATCTCGCGGCCGCCGGCGTCCGGGTCATCCAGTCGGAAGACCTGGTCGTCGCTTGAACGGCCCCGCTCCTCTCGGCTTCGGAAGGATGAACGCCCCGGCGCGTTCGTCCTTCCGGTCATTTTTTTCCGCCTGACGCGTTCGGACGGAGAAACCTGACCTATGAGCAAGAAGATCGCCGTCTTCGGCGGCAGCTTCAATCCTCCGGGCATCCACCATCGCGCCATCGCCGAGCTCCTGAGCCGGCATTTTGACGAGGTCGTGGTCGTGCCCTGCGGCCCTCGTCCGGACAAGCCGACCGTCGGCGACATCGATCCGGTCCACCGGGCGGTGATGGCCGACCTGACCTTTCGCGGCCTGCCTCGCGTGCGGGTCGAGCTTTTCGACCTGGAGCACGCGACTTTCACGCGCACGCATGAACTGGAAAAGATCTTCGGCACCCAGGGCGAGGCCTGGCACGTGGTCGGCACCGACCTGGTCAAGGACGGGGCCGCCGGCGCATCGTTCATCCACCGGACCTGGGAACGCGGCCGCGACATCTGGAACACCCTGAATTTCGCCGTCATCGCTCGCGGCGGCCACGAGGTCCTGGCCGGCGATCTGCCGCCGCGCCGCCGGCTGTTCGAACCGCCGGTCAGCGGCGCCAGTTCGGACATCAGGGAAAAGGTCTTCAAGCGGCTGCCGATCGACGGGCTGGTCACGCCCGAGGTCGCCGCCTACATCGCGCGTTACAACTTGTATCGCGGGCTGCTGCCGCCGCGTTCGGCCGCGCTCCGCCTCGGCCCGCCGCGGGCGCTCATCGTCGCCGACGAACGGAACCGGCGCGCCGTGGACACGGCCGCGCTGCTGCGGCGTTTCGCCGACGAGCGCGATCCCAATTGCGTGATCGTCGTCGGCGGCGACGGCATGATGATCCGCGCCATCCGCGAGAACTGGCGCCGCCGCCTGCCGTTCATCGGCGTCAACACCGGCCATGTCGGCCATCTGTTGAACGATCTCGACCGCAACGGCATTCCCGACATCTTCGAGCAGGACTTGAAAGTGCACCAGCTGCCGCTGCTTTACGCCGAGGTCGGCGCCGGCGGGACCGGCGCGCCCGGCGGCCACGCCGTCAACGACGTCTGGGTGGAGCGGGCCAGCGGCCAGGCCGCCTGGATCCAGGTGACGATCAACGGCGAAGTGCGCCTGCCCAAACTGGTCGCCGACGGCGCGCTCGTGGCCACCGCGGCCGGTTCGACGGCGTACGCCCGGGCCATGGGCGCGGCCCCGCTCCTCGTGGGGACGCCGGAGATGCTGCTCGTCGGTTCCAACGTGACCGAACCTTTCAACTGGAAATCCGCCTCGCTGCCCCTAGACGCCGAGGTCGGCTTCGAGGTGCTGGAGCCGCGCAAGCGGCCGATCCGGGCCTACGTCGACGGCCGGGACCACGGCGTCGTGTCCGGAGTCCGGGTCAGGGTCAGCCGCATCGCCGCGGTCGAGGTCGCCTTCGCGCCGCATTGCGACATGAACGTCAAGGTGGACCAGCATTTCTTCCGGGCCCAGGCGCGTTGAGTCCCGGCGCGGCAGGCGGCAGGGGAGAGCGTCCGACCGGTCGGACCCGCTCCCGTGCCGCCCGACGGCACCCGGTTCTTTACAAGTTCACAGACGCAACTAACAAGGAGAAGACTATGATCATCTCATCCTTGCTGGACCTCGATTTCTACAAGCTGACCATGGCCCAGGTGGCCTGGAAGCGCTTCCGCGACGTTCCCGTGACCTACGCCTTTACCAACCGGACCAGGAAGGTCCGTCTGGCCGAAGTCGTGCGGGAGGCCGATCTGAACCGCGAACTGGACCGGATCCGCGGCCTGCGCTTCGGTCCCGACGAGCTGGACTGGCTGCGGGAAAGCCGCCACATCAAGCGCGGCCTATTCCAGGACGGTTTCCTGGATCACCTCGGCCGGCTCCGACTGCCGGAATGCCAAGTCGCCGTCGAGGACGGCCAGTTCGTCATCGAGACGAGCGGTACTTGGCCCGAGGCCATGCTCTGGGAGACCCTGATCCTGTCCGCGGTCAACGAGCTGTATTACAAGGCCCTGCTGGAAAAGGAAGGCTTCAGCTGGCGCCAGCCCTGGATCATCGGCCAGCAGCGCCTGGCCGACAAGCTGGCCCTGCTCAAGACCCGCGTTCCCGGCGTCCGGATCATCGAGTTCGGCACGCGCCGGCGTTTCAGCGGCGACTGGCAATCCGAGGTCGTCCGGACCATCGCGGCCGCCGCGCCGCAGATGCTGGTCGGCACCTCCAACGTGGCGCTGGCCCGCCGGCTGGACCTGCCGCCTATCGGCACGTTCGCCCACGAGATGTTCATGGTCCTGGCCGGCCGGGCGGGCGGCGACGACGCCGCGCTGCGCGGTTCGCATAATGAAGTGCTGCGCTCCTGGTGGGACGAATACGGCGAGCCGCTGTCCATCGCCCTTACCGACACCTTCGGCACGGATTTCTTCTTCCGGGACTTCGCGCCCGAGCAGGCCGCCAAGTGGCGCGGCCTGCGCCAGGATTCCGGCGACCCGGCCGTCTTCGGCGAGAAGGCCATCGCCTTCTACCGAGGCCTGGGCATCGATCCCGCGACCAAGCTCGTCGTCTTCAGCGACGGCCTGGACGCGGAAACGATCATCGCGCTCGAAGAGAAGTTCAGCGGCCGGATCAGGACCGCTTACGGCTGGGGCACCAACCTGACCAACGACTGTGGCCATGGTCCGCTGTCCCTGGTGGTCAAGGCGTCCCGAGCCGGCGGCCGGCCGACGGTCAAGCTGTCGGACAACATGGCCAAGGCGATGGGTCCGGCCGCCGAGGTCGAGCGCTACAAGCGCGTCTTCGGCCACGTCGACGGCCAGAACCAGGATTGCGTCTACTAGGGATCGTGGTGACGGGAACGCCCGTCACCACTCTTTTCTCGAATCGCCGACACGGGTCGGCGGTTCAAGCGAGGAGATCAATAAAGAAACGTCGCCGCTCAGGGCTGGCCTTCGCCGGTACGCGGGCCGCTCCAGCGGCGGCCCGCTCACGCTCCGGCGACTTGTCCCTCCGCTCGCGAGCGGAGGGAACCAAGCCAAGTCGCCTCCGAGTGACCGGCAAAGGCCAGCCCCATGCGGCTCAGCGCTCAACCTCAGCTAATATGGGTTGCGCTCGGCCGGCCCCGCTATTCAGCGACCGCAAGGCCGCGGGGCCTCCTGCGGGGGACGACAATTCTGTCGGCCTGGCCTCGCGAAAGGAAGACAAGTCTTCCGCAAAGAGTGCTTCGCACGTTTAAGCAAATATTTCTATGCGCCTCATCAAGATCGGTTTGGCCAACATCAACACTACGGTCGGGGCTTTCCGGTCGAATACCGACAAGGTCATCTCGGCCGCCAAGGAGATGGCCGAGGCCGGCTGCACGGTCGGCTGTTTTCAGGAACAGGTGATCGGCGGCTATCCCGCGGAGGACCTGGTCCAGTGGCGCAGTTTCGTCGAGGAGCAGTGGACCGAGCTGCGGCACTTCGCCAAAGCCACGGCCAAGCTCAAGGGCGGCGCCGTCTTCGCGGTCGGACTGACAGTCGAGCACGGCGGCCACGTCTATAACGCCGCCGCGGTCGTCTGCCGCGGCCGCATCCTCGGCGTCGTGCCCAAGGAAAAGCTGCCGACCTACGGCGTCTTCTACGAGAACCGGACCTTTTCCCACGGCCAGCCCGGCCGCGTGGTCCGGCTGAAGCGGGACGACGTCCCCTTCGGCGACCTGGTCTTCAGCCTGCCTTTCGGGGTCATGGCCGTGGAGGTCTGCGAGGACATCTGGTCGCCCGACGGCCCGATGCGCCGCCGCGCCTACAGCGGCGCGGAACTCGTGGTCAACCTGTCGGCTTCGCCCTGGCGGGCCGGCATCCAGTCCAGCCGCCGCGAGATGATCTCGACCCGCGCCGCCGACAACCAGGCGACGGTCGTCTACGTCAACCAGGTCGGCGGCAACGATTCGCTGGTCTTCGACGGCGGCGGCTACGTCAACCAGAACGGCCGCCTCTACGCCGAAGCGCCGCGCTGGCGCGAAGGGCTGACCTGCCAGGTCGTCGACCTGGACCGGACCAGCCGCCAGCGCCACGAGAACACCACCTGGCGCGGCGACGCCGAGGAATTCCTGAAGAAGCACGGCCCCGTCGAGGCGATCGAGTTCCCCACGGGACCAAAGGCCAACGCCGGCCACGCCTATCCGACCCCGGCCAACAAGAGCTTCTTCATCCCCGAGGACCGGCCGACCGTCGGAGCGCGTCGCGAGTATTTCAGCGACCTGGTCGAAGCCATGATCATGGCCTTCGATTACACCGAGAAGCTGCGGCGTCCGGGACCGGTCGGCATCGCCCTTTCGGGCGGCAAAGATTCGGTGCTGACGCTCATCATCGCTTACCTCCACGCGGAGCGTCTGTTCGCCGGACTGAAAGCGGGGGAGCGGCGGAAGGCCGTCCGTAACCACATCTGGTGCTTCTCCATGCCGACGCACTTCAACACCGAGACGACCAAGGGGATCTCCCGGCGTCTGTGCGCGGAGCTCGGCGTGACCTTCCGGGAGCAGCCGATCGAGGAGGCCTTCCGGCGCGAGGTCGCGGCGGCCCAGGAGATGCTGGGGCCGGACCGCGAGCTCACCCCGATCACCGTCCAGAACATCCAGGCCCGCATCCGCGGTTCGCGCATGTGGAACTGGGCCAACAGTTCGGGCGCCTTCTGGCTGCAGACCAGCAACATGTCGGAAAAGGCCGTCGGCTACACCACCATCGGCGGCGACATGATGGGAGCCTATTCGCTGATCGCCAACCTGCCCAAGACCGTGGTCATCGAACTGCTGCGGTTCCTGGCCGAGGAATACGGCTGGCAGGGCGTGAAGGACGTGCTGGCCACCAAGGCTTCGGCCGAACTGGCCGCCGGGCAGGAGGACGAGAAGGACCTGATGCCCTTCCCGGTGCTGGACGCCTGCTTCGCCCTGTTCGCCGGCGAGAAGATGGAGCCGGCCGAGGTCTACGAGGTCGTCCGGACCATGTTCTCCGACGCCGAGCTCAAGGCCATGGACCCGCGCTACGAGCCGGGCCGGCTGCGGCTCTGGGTGGAGAAGTTCAGCCAGCTGTTCGTGAGGTCGATCTTCAAGTGGGTCCAGACGCCGGAATCGGTGCACCTGGGTTCGCTCGACCTCGACCGCGAGCGCGCGCTGCAGCTGCCGGTCGTCCAGTCGCCAGAGTGGCTGCGGCTGGAGCGGCTCACCAAGCCCGCCGCTCGCCGCAAGCCCAAGGCGAAAGCCAAGAAGTAACGTCATCAACAAACCGGTCGCCATGCGATCGGTTTTTATGCTCCCTGAGCTTGTCGAAGGGTATTCCTTATTCCAACGGGCTGCGGGTCCTGTCGCTTCGCACCCCAGTCGTGCTCCCTCGCCCGGCTCGTTCCGCGCGACTGGCGTCCCCGCTCCGCGCCACCCGCAGCCTAGATCACCCAACACCAATTATAATAGTGTGCGCTCGGTCGGGCGGTAGCGACACTTCGTCTCGCCAGACCTTCGCGAGATGAGGTTATTCGCCGCAAGGTGTGCTAGCGCACTTATTAGCTTGGCGCCGGCCGCTTTCGCGAGCAGAAGCATTATTCTGCAAGGAAATTTTTGAACATATAGAATATAGCCAACCGGGTCATAAAATTATCCAAACGACCGGGGGACAGGTGAGTATTCAATATCCGTGCCTATTCGTGCCTGGCACCAGGGGGACAGTCAGCGCCGGGTCTTAGCGACCGAGTCTTGGTAACAGCGTTGTCTTTATCCGTGCCTGGCACCCAGGGGACAGTCAGTTTAGGTGACAGGCACTTTGGGGACACGCAAATAATAAAACCGCCGGCATGGCCGGCGGTTTTGGATGTCAGGCGCGTCAGCAGGCCTAATTTCCTCAAGTTCAGGGTCAGGTCTTGGGATGTGATGGGGATTATTCAGTAGTGCTTTTGTCCCGCCGGCGGCAAAAATAAAACCCCGTCCAAGCGGACGGGGTCTGGTGGCGAAAGAAAGATCACTCGGACTTGACGCGGGCGCTTTTGATGATGGCGTCGAAGTCGGCCGTGGCGGCGGCGTCGCTGTCGGCCGGCCAGATGCCCATGAACATGATCGACAGCTCCGGCGCGCCGGCGAGCACTTGGGCGGCCATTTTGCCCGTCGTGTTGTTGGCGGGATGCCGCCAAGTGAAGCTGGCGCTCTTGCCGTCAGCCGACACCGTCACTTCGGAAACCTCGGTGCCGTTCTCTTTGATCTTGGCGGCCACCGTGGCCGCGACGTCCTTGGGCGAGACCTCCTGCGTACCGTAGAGGGCGACGAGGATGACGGCGCCCAGGGCCTGATTGCCGAGCATGGCGCTGATCGCTTCCGAACCGGGTCCGGGCGGCGGGGCGCCCTGCTGCCAGCCATGCGGCAGGTCGAGTTTCAGCGCGGGCGCGGCCGGTTGTTGCGGCTGGGCCTGCGGTTGGTCCCGCGGCCCCTCGTATTGCCGCGGCTGCGGCGTGGCGGCGGCGCAACCCGTGAAGAGCAGGCTCAAAACGACGATGGCGGACGCGTTTTTAGACATGACTATCTCCTTTCACTGCGTTTTGAAGGAACTGGCGTGGGAGTCCGATCAGGGCGGAACCACCCGGCGACAGTGACACACGCGCTTCATTAAGTAAAGCGGCGCCGGTCCGGCCGCGCCGTGGGCGGAGGCGAATAAAAAACACCCCGGAGAAACCGGGGTGCGCCGTTATTTCGCGGCGAGGAAGCCGCGGATCGCCTTTTTGACGGCGGCGGACTTGGCCTCCCAGGAACGGACGGCGGGAATGAACAGGAAGCGCGGATGGCCGCGCCAGACCTTCTTGATACGCCGGCCCAGCTCTTCCGCCTCGGCGTAGGTCTCGCTGCGGGCCGGGTTGTTGCCCGACTGTTCGCGGTAGACCTTCGGCGGCGGCGGCGCCAGGCAGACGATCAGGTCGTACTGCCCGTACTCGTACTCGCCGGAAGTGCGGCAGACCTTGGCCAGCTCGTCGAGGCCGCCTTTCATGTAGGCGGCGCCGTCGACGGTGCCCCGGTCGAGCAGCAGTGCTTTCTTGCCGTCGCGCACGGCCTGGAGATCGGAAATGGTCTCGAAGCCGCGCTGGACGCGGTAGATGGTGCGCTGGAACTTGCGCATGGCCATCCCGTCGCCGACCGGCGGCTTGACGCCGACCTGGGCGATGACGATGCTGGCCACTTCGGGGACGCAGTGGACGACGGAGCCGAATTCGGCCTGCAGTTCGCGCATGACGCTGCTCTTGCCGGAGCAGGGGCCGCCGGTGAGCACGATGTGCGGGATGCGCTTGGGCAGCAGTTCGCGGATCGGCCGGTCGTTCTGGGCGTCCGCCAGGTCGTGGGCCAGGCGCGCCAGATGGCGGTTGGTCAGCGTCTCGGTGACCTCCACGGCGTCGTGGATCCACGGCGGCAGGCCGGACCATTGCCCGCGGTCCGTCATCTCGAATTCGGCCAGGACCAGTCCGGCCAGCGGCCCGTGGAAGAAGTCGATCTCCCAGCCGTCGCGGTAATATCTGGTCTTGCTGATCCGGTCGGAGCAGGCGTTGAGCAGGAAGCGGGCGGTCTGGATGTCGGTCGGCTGGGTGGATTCCCGGCGTTCGATGCCATTGCCGGTCTTTTCGGTCAGTTCGGCTTCGGTCCCGTCGGTGACGCGGATGCGCAGGCTGATATGCGGCGGCGTGTCGAAATAGCCCTGGACGATGCGGACGCGGCGTTCGCGCTGGATGTCAGGATCGATCGATTTGACGATGAACCGGCGCTCGATCTCCTGGATCGTTTTCATGCGGCCTCCTTGTTGGTCAAAGAGCTCCCTCCGGACGGCATTCCGGCCGGTGGGTCCGCTAGCTTACGGCGCCGGAGGGCCGTTGTCAATGGCGGGCGAAGGCGTCGCGGGCATCGTTTTCGCGGGTGAAAATTGATATAATAATAACGGAACAAACGCCGCCATCGGATATGAAATTCGACGTCACCAAGAAACCTCTCTCGGAATACCTGCTCATCGCCCTGCTAGCGCTGGCTTTGGGCCTGGATTTTTGGTCCGTCAAGACCAGCCGTCTGCTGCTCATCGTCGCCATTTTCGGTTCGGTCGCGCCTTTATGGGGCGCTTTCAAGGCCGCGCGCCGCCGCCATATCACCATCGACACCTTCAATTCCTTTTCCCTGGTCGTCTGTTTCGGCACTGGTGAATTCAAATCAGCCGGCTTCATCGCCCTGATGCTGGCCTGCGCCCGCCTGCTCGAATGGTTCACCGAGACGCGGACGCATCAGGCCATCTCCGAGCTGCTCAAGCTCAAGCCGTCGCGCGCCGTGGTCGAGGAAGGCGGGTCCCTGCAAGAGCGCGCGGTCGGCGAGGTCCGTCAGGGGGACGTGCTGCTCGTCAAGAACGGCGACCGCGTGCCGGTCGACGGCGTCATCGTCTATGGCGAAGCCTACATCAACGAGGCCCCGGTCACCGGCGAATCGACGCCGGTCCACAAGGTCATCGGCGACGAGGTCCTGAGCCTGTCCTACGCCGAGTCCGGCGTCATCAAGTTCCGGGCCACGCGCGTGGGCAAGGATTCGACCATCGAGCGGATGGTGGCGCTGATCGAAGAGGCCACCAAACATAAATCGCATTCGGAGAAATTCGCCGACCGGTTCGCGGGGTATTTTTTGCCGGCGATGTTCGTGATCGGCGCCGGCACCTACCTGCTCACCAGGGACATCACCAAGACGGCCGCCTTGTTCATCGTGGCCTGCGCCGACGACATGGCCGTGGCCATTCCGCTGGCCGTGACGCTGACGCTGCGCCGCGCCGCCCAGATGGGCGTGGTCATCAAGGGCGGACGCTGGTTGGACGCCCTGGCCAACATCAAGACCGTGGTCTTCGACAAGACCGGGACATTGACCTACGGTCTGCTGTCGGTCCGGGACGTCCGCATCGAGCCGGCCGTCGGTCCGGACCGGTTCTGGCGGGCCGTGGCCGTGGCGGAAAAATTTTCCGAGCACCCTATCGGCCGGGCGGTCTTTCGCGAAGCCCTGAAACGGCTGCCCGACCCGCCTGACGCCGACGAGTACCGGGTGATCAAGGGCGTCGGCGTCTTCGCCCGGAGCGGGGGAGAGGAGATCTATGTCGGCAGCGAAAAGGTCCTGGACGAGACGTCCGTGGCCGATCCGGCCGCCGTCCGGGCCGGTCTGGAGAAGACGCGGCTGGAGACCGGCCAGACCCCCTTCATCGTCATCGTCGGAGGCGTCTACGCCGGCCTGATCACGGTGGCGGACACGCCGCGGGCCGAGGCCAAGACCAGCATCGCGGCCCTGTGCCGGCTGGGCATCGGCCGGGTGCTGATGTTCACCGGTGACAATGAGGCGGTGGCCGCCCGGACGGCCAAGAGCATCGGCATCACGGAATTCAAGGCTTCGATGTCGCCCGAGGACAAACTGCGCCAGATCAAGGGACTGCGCCGGCACGGCCGGGTGGCCATGATCGGCGACGGCATCAACGACGCGCCGGCCCTGGCCATCGCCGACGTCGGCATCGCCATGGGCGGCGGCGGCACGGCGGTGGCCGTCGAGGCCGCCGACGTGGTCATCCTGACCGACAACCTGGCCCGCCTGCCGGAGCTCATCCGGCTGGTGCGCCGGACGCGGACCGTGGTCCGTGGGGACATGGTCATCTGGTCGGTCTCCAACCTGGCCGGTTTTGCCCTGGTGCTGACCGGCATCGCCGGTCCGGCGCTGGCCGCCTTCTACAATTTCTCGACCGATTTTCTGCCGTTGCTGTACTCGCTGCAGCTGTATCGCCGCCGGCCGCCGGCCAAGAGCGTCAAATATTGACCGCGACCCATCGGCGTTGACGCCGTCCACGGCGGCTGGTAACCTGTACCATAGGTATAGGTTACCTATTTATTATCCCCAGTTTATGATCGAGCCATACGCCGGCCAAGCCATCCGCAATCTCAGGAAAGCCGGCGGTCAGTTATCGACCGTTCTCAAGATGGCCGAGACCGACCGCTACTGCATGGACATCATCCAGCAGAACAACGCCGTCATCGGGATCTTGCAACAAGCCAATAACCTCATCCTGGAAAGTCACCTGCATACCTGCGGCGCCAGCCTGGGCTCGAAGAGCGCCAAGGAACGGCAAAAGTTCATCAAGGATATCCTGCGCGCCTGCAACGTTTCGCGGCGGAAGAATTGATATGAATGACCTTAAGGGTCCGGCGGCCGCGCCGGCGGTCAGGAGCGCCTCCTTCATCATCACCGGGATGCACTGTTCGTCGTGCTCGGCCCTCATAACCCGCAAACTCAAGAAGACGCCCGGAGTCAAGGAAGCCAACGTTAATTTCGCGGCGGAAAAAGCCCATATCATCTTCGACGTCAGCCAGGTGAACGAGGGCCAGCTGATCGCCCGCATCAAGGAGGCCGGTTATGGCGCTTCCTCGGCCGACCAGGCCGATCCAGAAAAGGAACGCCAGCGCCGCCAGGAGGAGATCGATTCCTACCGCCGCCGCTTCTGGGCCGGTATGGCGCTGAGCCTGCCCATGCTGTGCTTCATGCTGTTGGGCTTCCTCGATTTTTTACCGGGCGGCTCCGTTCTGCCGGCCTGGGCCGGCCTGACGTCGCTGCTCCTTACCATCCCGGTGCAGTTCGTCATCGGCGCCAGCTTCTACCGGGGCGCCTGGGCGAGCCTGAAGATGAAGACGTTCAACATGGACAGCCTCATCGCCATCGGCACGACCACGGCCTTCGCTTACAGCCTGGTCAATTACGCCGCCTACGTCCTGGCGCATCGCAGCCTGATCGGCGTCGGCGGCGGGATGATCCCCGAACTGTATTTCGAGACCTCGGCTTTCCTGATCACCTTCGTCATCCTCGGCAAATGGCTGGAGAGCTTGGCCAAGGGCCGCACCTCGGAAGCCATCAAGAAACTCATCGGCCTGCAGGCCAAGACGGCCCGGGTCATCCGCGCCGGACGGACGCTGGACGTGCCGATCGGCGGGGTCGCGGCCGGCGACATCGTCGTGGTCCGCCCGGGCGAGAAGATCCCGGTGGACGGCGTCATCGTGAGCGGCTCCTCGGCCGTGGATGAATCCATGCTCACCGGCGAAAGCCTGCCCGTGGAAAAGGAAACCGGCGACGGCGTCTTCGGCGCCACCGTGAACAAGACCGGCAGTTTCGAGTTCCGCGCCACCAGGGTCGGCTCGGAGACCGTGCTGGCCCAGATCGTCCGGCTGATCGAGGAGGCCCAGGGGACGCGGGCGCCGATCCAGGCGTTCGCCGATCGCGTTTCGGCCTGGTTCGTGCCCGCGGTCATCGGCGCGGCCGTCCTGACTTTTCTGGTCTGGTTCCTCGCGCTGGGCGCGTCAATGAGCTTCTCGCTGATGGCCTTCACCGCGGTCATCGTCATCGCCTGTCCCTGCGCCCTGGGTCTGGCCACGCCGACGGCCATCATGGTCAGCACCGGCAAAGCCGCGGAATTCGGGATCCTGATCAAGGGCGGCGAGCCGCTCGAGGCGGCCAATCGCGTCCGGGCCGTGGTCTTCGACAAGACCGGGACGCTGACCAAGGGCCGGCCGGAAGTGACCGATGTCATCGGCCTGGGTGCGCCGGAGGAAGAGGTGGCGATCCTGGCGGCCAGCCTGGAAGCCAAGTCCGAGCACCCGCTGGCCGAAGCCATTCACCGCCACGGACAGGCGCTGGGTCTCGCCTTCCGCGCAGTGAGCGGCTTCCAAGCCATTCCCGGCCACGGGGTCCAGGGGGAAATGGACGGCCGCGTTCGCTATCTCGGCAACCGGCGTTTGATCAGCGAAATACTCAAGCTGGACATCGCGGCCATCGAACCGGGGCTTCATGATCTGGAGGCAGCCGGCAAGACGGCCATGATCCTGGCCGAAGCCGGCGTCGTGCTCGGCATCATCGCGGTGGCCGACGCCATCAAGGAGACCACGGCCCGGGCGGTGTCCGAACTGCGCGGCCTGGGATTGGCCGTCTACATGATCACCGGCGACAACGCCCGCACCGCCCAGGCCATCGCCAAACAGGCCGGCATCGACCACGTCCTGGCTGAAGTGCTGCCCGAGGACAAGGCCGGCGAGATCAGGAAGCTCCAGGCCGCCGGGGTCAAAGTCGCCATGGTCGGCGACGGCATCAACGACGCGCCGGCGCTGGCCCAGGCTGATCTGGGCATCGCCATGGGCAGCGGCACCGACGTGGCCATGGAATCCGGCGGCATCGTGCTCATGAAGAGCGATCTTCAGGACGTGGTCGCGGCCATCAAGCTGAGCCGCGTGACGGTGAGCAAGATCAAGCAGAACCTGTTCTTCTCGCTGTTCTACAACGGCATCGGCATCCCGATCGCCGCCCGGGTCTTCGCCGGTCTGGGGCTGATCCTCAAGCCGGAGCTGGCCGGCCTGGCCATGGCTTTCAGTTCGGTGACGGTCGTCTCCAATTCGCTGCTGCTCAAGCGCTTCCGGCCGGACCGCCGCGATCTGGTTTCGCTGTTGGCGCCGGTGTTCATGACCGTGATCCTGACCGCCGTGTTCCTCTTGTTCGCGCGGCTCAGCGCCGGCGGGATGAAGTAGGGGAGCCGTAGCTGACATTTGAAACCAGCCCGCCGGCCAAGCGCCGGCGGGTTTTGATATGGGATGGCGCCGCCGCTTGTTCACGCCGATAAAAAAATGGGTGACCGCGCAGGTCACCCATGATGTCGTAGCTATTGAGGCGTCCCGAGAAGCTCCGGGAGCGTCCGGTCGCCGAGCCCGGCGATATCCCGGAGCGTGCCGGCCGCGGCGCGGACCACGCCCTTCTCGTCCAGGATCAGGACGCAGGGAGCGTAGCTTTCCGCCAGCCGCGCCGAACCGTAGTTGCCGAGCCACATGGAGACGAGCGCCATGCGCGGCTGCGGTCCGACTTTCTTCAGGAACGGCGCCAGCGTCCGGGGCGGATCCCGGGTGATGGCGACGATCTCCAGGCCCTGCGCGCCGAACCGTTCTTGCCAGCGCTTCAGAAGCGCGAAGTCCGCGCCGGCCTCGGAGGGCTTGTCGTCGGCGGCGCCGTTCTGCGTCCAGAACAGCAGGACCGTGGCTTTGCCGACGGCCAGGCTGGTCTGGCCCAGTCGGCCGAATTTCGGGCAGGCCTTGTCGTCTTCCATGACGCACTGCGATTCCGGAACGATCCCGCCCTGGCCGTCCGCTACGGCCGTGGAGATCATGATCCCGCGGAACGGCGGCAGCGGCTTCCCGACGTAGACGCGGCGGAGCAATTCGGTGGGCGAGGGCTTCGGTTGGGGCCGCAGCACGAAAGTGTTCCACTTGTCGCCGCGCCGCACCGTCACTTCGAGTTCTTGGCCGGCCGGCCAGTTCCTGATGGCGTCGACGGCCTCCACGATGTCGGTCACCGGTTTGGCGCCGACCCGCAACAGGATGTCGCCTTCCTTCAGGACGCCGTCAGCCGGCATCGTCGGGATGATCCCGGCGATCTGCACGCTGTATTCGTTGTCCCGGATCTCGTTCTCCGGGGCGGCCTGGACCGTGAGCTCGACGCCGATCCAGGAATCGGTCCGCGTCGCGGCTGGGGGCGGGGGCGCCTCAGCGGGTTTCTTGCAGCCGGCGGACAAAAGGCAGCAAATAGCCGCACTTATCACGCATTTCGAATTAAGCACTCGCTTCTCCTTGGCTTGGCACGTCGGTCTCGACCGACGTGCCTTGGGAAAGAACCTGGCCGGAAATTAGCAAAAACATGACCAAAGGTCAACCGGCGGCCGCCGGTCTTGACCGGCCGAGGTAATTTCCGCAAGATGCGGTCAGCATCGCACCTTCAAGGAGGCGTCATGAAACTGATCCTGCTGCCGCCGGAATATTACCCGGTCGACGGACCGCTGATCTTCCTGGCCGGCCCGATCCAGGGCGCGTTGGACTGGCAGGACCAGGCCATCGAGTTCTTTGTCCAGCATGACGGCGTGAGCGTCGCTTCGCCGCGCCGGCCAGACGTGATCTCGCCTGGCGAGTTCACGGCCGACGACTACAACGCCCAGGTCGACTGGGAGCACCACTATCTGGAACGAGCAGGCCGGGACGGGGTCATCCTGTTCTGGCTGGCGGCCGAGGCCGAGCATGACTGCGGCCGGGCCTACGCCCAGACCACCCGCTTCGAACTCGGCGAGGCCGTGACCCTGCACCGCCTGCGCGGCGTCCAGGTCGTCGTGGGCATCGAACCAGGCTTCAGCAACGCCCGCTATCTGCGCCGGACCATCGCCAAGAAGGCGCCGTTCATTCCCATCCGCGATACTTTGGAGTCGGCCTGCGCCGCCGCTTTGGACCTGGCGCTGCACGCCCAGCCCTAGTCTGACCGCATCCTGTATTGACGGACGCGGTTTTTTAATATATGATGTCGTTTGATATGTCGTCCGCGCAAGCGGACGCGGACTCGAACCTCTGGCGCGTCATTGCTCTAATATGTGACCCTGCAGGCGTCGGGTCGCATATTTTCGTATGACCCAGTCAGAAGAAAATCTTATAGTTAATGGCTTTGAAGGCCTGGGCATCGCGCCCAAGCTGCTCGACGCCATCAAAAAGCTCGGTTTCACCACGCCGACGCCTATTCAGCATAAGGGCATTCCCGTGGCCATCGAGGGCTCGGACATGATCGGCATCGCCCAGACCGGCACCGGCAAGACCATGGCCTTCGGCATCCCGATGATCCAGCGCCTGGGTAAATTCAAGGGCATGGGGCTCATCTGTCTGCCGACCCGCGAATTGGCCCTGCAGGTGGACGAGGCGCTCCAGTCCGTCGGCGGCCGCCTGGGACTTCGGACCGCCGTGCTCATCGGCGGCGCGCCCATGGGCCGCCAGGTTCAGCAGATCCAGAACCGGCCGCACATCGTCATCGGCACGCCGGGCCGCATCATCGACCACCTCGACCAGCGCACCCTGAACCTGAGCGCCGTGAACATCCTCGTCCTGGACGAAGCCGACCGCATGCTGGACATGGGCTTCATGCCCCAGATCAAGCGGATATTGCAATCGGTGCCGCGCGAACGTCAGACCATGCTTTTTTCGGCCACCATGCCCGACGACATCGTCCGCATCGCCGGCACCTACATGAAGATGCCGGTGCGCGTCGAGGTCGCCCGTTCCGGCACCCTGATCGATCTGGTCGAACACGAACTTTTCGTCGTCCGCAAGGACCAGAAGAACCGCCTATTGGAAAAACTCCTGTCCGATTATCACGGCACCGTCCTGGTCTTCTCGCGCACCAAGTTCGGCGCGCGGCGCATCTGCCGGGCGGTCCAGGCCATGGGCCACAAGGCCGCCGAGATCCATTCCGACCGGTCGCTGCCCCAGCGGCGCGAAGCGCTGGACGGCTTCAAGTCCGGCAAGTATCGCGTCCTCGTGGCCACGGACATCGCCGCCCGGGGCATCGACGTCACCGGGATCGAACTGGTCATTAATTACGACGTGCCGGAGAATCCCGAAGATTACGTCCACCGCTGCGGCCGCACCGGCCGCGCCGGCCAGACCGGCCGGGCCATTTCTTTCGCCACGCCGGAGCAGGGCGCCGAGGTCCGCGACATCGAGTACCTGGCGCAGATCATGCTGCCGGTCTCGGCTCTGCCGGAACTGCCGCCGGACCGCGCCCGCCCGTACCTGGGCGGCGGCGACCGCCGGCCGTCCCGGTTCGGCGGCGGCGACCGCTACCATTACGCCGATCAGGGTTCTTCGTCCGGCGACGTCACCGGCAACATGTTCGAGTCCCAGCCGTCGCGCCTGCGCGGCCGGGGACGCTCCGGCCGTTCCGGCAGCCGGCCGCCGCGCCGCGGGGGCAGCCGTCCTTTCGGACGGCGACGCTAGACCGGCCGCCATTGATCCGTCGAATAGCAAAAGCGCCCTGGCGGCGCTTTTGTCGTTCGTGCCGCCGAGCTCATATTGGCGGCGATATATAGGGCAGACAGCCGCCTAATTTTGCGGTATAATATATGGTGAACGTATGTCTGGACCAAGATCAGGTGGTCCCGGTTCGCCGGGAACCATCGATAAACTGATCGCCACGCCCTGGCATGATTTTGATTTCGTCAACGCCGGTCCGGACGCGCTCTTCAAGAAGTTCGTGACCTCGCCCGCGGGGCTTTCGGACAGAGAGGCCGCCAACCGCCTCAAGATCTTCGGCCTGAACGAGCCGGCCAAGAAGAAACGCCGGGGCCCGCTTCTCCAGCTGCTGACCAAGTTCGCCAACCCGCTGGTCATCGTCCTCATGATCGTCGGCGCCTTCACCGCCATGATCGGCGAGGTCGCCAGCGTCGTCCTGATCATCCTGATGATCCTGATGAGCGTGACCATCGCTTTCACCCAGGAATACCGTTCCGGCCGGGCGGTGGAGAAGCTGATCGACATGGTCCGGACCATGGCCGCGGTCATCCGCAACGGCCGGGTCAAAGATATCAGCATCAAGCAGCTGGTCCCCGGCGACATCGTCAGCCTGGCGGCCGGCGACATCGTCCCCGCCGATCTGCGTCTGCTGAGCTGCAAGGACCTGTTCGTCAACCAGTCGGCGCTCACCGGCGAATCCTTCCCCGTGGAAAAATGCGCCGCGCCCGAGGCCGCGTCAGGTCATCAAGCCTTCGGTTCGCCTACCATGGTCTACATGGGCACGAGCGTCGTGAGCGGCGCGGCCACCGGCCTGGTCATCAAGACCGGCTCGTCCACGCAGTTCGGCGAGGTCGCCGGCCAGCTGTCCGCTTCACGGACCGAGACCAGCTTCGACCGCGGCATCCGCAGCTTCAGCATGCTGATGATCCGGTCGATGCTGATCATGGTGCTGTTCATCTTCGTGATCATCGTCCTGACCAAGGGCACCTTCATCGAGGCCATCCTTTTTTCGCTGGCCGTGGCCGTCGGCCTGACCCCGGAGCTGCTGCCGACCATGGTCGCGGTCAACCTGACCAAGGGCGCCATCGTCATGTCCAAGAAGAAGGTGATCGTCAAGCACCTGAATTCCATCCAGAATTTCGGCGCCATGGACATCTTCTGCACGGACAAGACCGGCACGCTGACCCAGGACAAGGTGGCGCTGATCAGGCACTGCGACGTCAGCGGCAAGGAAGACCGGGACGTGCTGCGCCTGGCCTATCTCAACAGCTATTACGAGACCGGCCTGCGCAACCTGATGGACCACGCCATCCTCGAGTTCCAGCATCTGGCCGTGAAACAGTACAAGAAGATCGACGAGATACCCTTCGATTTCCAGCGGCGCATCATGTCCGTCGTCGTGGATTACGCTCCCGGCCACCACCGGCTCATCGCCAAGGGCGCGCCGGAGGAGATCTTCAAGCGCTGCTGCTCTTACGAACTGGACGGCAAGATCAGCCATATCGACGACCTGCACCTGCCCGGGCTCAAGGACCAGGTCGACAAGCTCAATTCCGAGGGTTTCCGGGTGCTGGCCATCGCCTATAAGGACGCGCCGATCGAACGGGCCGTCTTCGGCAAGCAGGACGAGTGCGACCTGACGCTCAAGGGCTACGTCGCTTTCCTCGATCCGCCCAAGCCGTCGGCCGCCCAAGCCGTCAGGTCGCTGAATGAACTGGGCGTGCGGGTCAAGGTCCTGTCCGGCGACAACGCCATCGTCACCCGCAAGATCTGCAGCGACGTCGGCTTGGGCGACGCCGAGCCGGTCACCGGCGACCAGATCGACGCCCTGAATGACGCCGAGCTGGCCGACCTGGCCGAGAAGCGCGACGTCTTCGCCCGCCTGGCGCCGATGCAGAAGGAACGGGTCATCAAGATGCTGCAGTCGCGCGGCCACACCGTCGGTTATCTCGGCGACGGCATCAACGACGCCGCCTCGCTCAAGGCGGCCGACGTCGGCATCTCGGTCAACAACGCCGTGGACATAGCCAAGGAATCGGCCGAGCTGATCCTGCTCGAAAAGGACCTGACCGTGCTGCGCGACGGCGTGGTCGAAGGCCGCCGCATCTTCGGCAACATCATCAAGTACGTGCGCATGGGTTCGAGCTCCAACTTCGGCAATATGCTGTCGCTCACCGGCGCCAGCCTGTTCCTGCCCTTCGTGCCCATGGCCCCGATGCAGATATTGCTCAACAATTTCCTCTACGACCTGTCGCAGATATCCATCCCCACCGACAACGTCGACGACGACTACACCGTCAAGCCGCGGCCCTGGAACATCGCCTCGATCAAGCGCTTCATGGTCATGATCGGTCCGATCAGTTCCATCTTCGATTTCCTGACCTTCGGCGTCGCCCTGTTCCTGTTCCACGCGCCGGTCGGACTGTTCCGGACCTTCTGGTTCATGGAATCGCTTTGGAGCCAGACCCTGGTCATCCACGTCATCCGCACGGCCAAGCGGCCGATCATCGAGAGCCGCGCCAGCGTGCCGCTCCGCATCACTTCCATCGCCATTTGTCTGATCGGCCTGATCATCCCGCTGACCCCGCTTGCCGAACCGCTGGGCTTCGTCCGTCCGCCGCTGCACTGGTACCCCATACTGCTCGGCCTGGTCGGCTGTTACCTGGTCCTGACCCAGTTCGTCAAGAAATGGTTCATCAAGAGATACAGTTACGATTGAGCCTGACCCCGGCCGCCGGTCGGAGCCGGCCGCCGCACTCATGTTCCGCCTCATCCGGTCCATAACCCATTCCGTCGAGCACGCCGCCGCCGCCGATCCGGAGGTGCGGAAATTCATGGCGCGCCATCCGCGCCTGGTGCAGTTCATCCGCCGCCGCCTGACGCCGGACGAGAGATTCGGCCTGTATCTGACCATCGGTTCGCTGACGGCCTTTTTTTTCATCTATCTGTTCTTCGGGGTGGTCATCGACCTCATCGGCCAGAGGTCGCTGATCCAGGCCGATCTCCGGACCATCAACATGATGCAGGTCCTGCGCAGCCCGGTCCTGAATCAGGTCATGCTTTTCATCACCTACCTGGGACAACCGCAGATCGTCATCGCCGGCCTGGCCGCTTTGACCCTGCTGCTGCTCCTGATGCGCCGGCGCTACAGCCTGTGGGCCATGCTCATTTCGGTCGGGTTGGGGGAAGCCTTCGTCTGGCTGGCCGAACAGCTGCTGCGCCGCCCCCGGCCGCCCCTGCGGAGCGCCCTGACCGCCGCCGGCGGTTTCAGTTTTCCCAGCGGCCACAGTTTCGTCGCGGTGTCTTTTTACGGCTTGCTGACCTATTTCCTGTTCCGTTTCGTCAGGGGCAAGCTGGCCAAGACCGCCGTGGTCGCGGCCGGCGTCCTGCTCATCGTGGCCATCGGTTTTTCCCGCATCTATCTCGGCGTCCATTGGCCGTCGGACGTCCTGGCCAGCTACGCCGCCGGAGCCGCTTGGCTGACCGCGCTCATCACCGTCCTGGAAATACATCGTAAGTTCGGCGACCAGGCCGCGTCCAAGCCGCTGCTCAAGCGTCCGTTGTTCCTGGCCGTCGGTTCGGCCGTCTTCCTGTCCTGGGGTTTTCTCGTCGTCAGCTACTACTGGACGCATCCCTTGAAAGTCCCGGAGATCATCACCGGCGAGGACCGGGTCGTCACGGCCGCCGACATCCCCGGCCGGCTGTTCGACGACCTGCCCCGGACCAGCGAGAGCCTGACCGGCCAGCCCATCGAACCCATCAACATCATCCTGGTCGGCACGGCGGAGCAGGTCGACCGGTCCTTCCGCGACGCCGGCTGGCTGCCGACCGACCCGTTCACGCCCGCCCATATCTGGCAGATGGGACTGGCCAGCGTCTTCAATCGGCCCTACCCGCAGGGTCCCGGGGTGCCGGCCATCTGGGACAGCCGCCCCAACGATTTCGCCTACGAGCAGATGACCGTCAAACGGACCATCCGCGAACGCCACCACGTCCATATCTGGTACACGCCTTACGTCACGGTTTCGGGCGAGCGCGTCTGGTTCGGGACGGCCCATTTCGACCGCGGTATCAAGCTCAAGACCGCGTTCATTATCCCGACCCACGCCATCGATCCGGCCGTGGACAAGGAGCGCGGCAAGATCAGCGCCGACCTGCTGCAGACGGGCGAAGTCGCGGCGGTCGCGGAATCCCAGCTGGTCGAACCCCTGATGAACCGCAATCCGGCGGGGGATTATTATTTCACCGACGGCAAGGCCGCGGTAATATTCCTGAAAAATAAGGCGGAATAGCGGCTCTGCCGCCCGATCGACGCTATTGGGCTAATATTAGGTAAATTCCGGCTTCCCAGGATCCGGAATTTCTGTTATCATCCAGGCGTGGACGGACCGCTCCGGTCCGGCCGCTCAAAGGTCGAAGGAAAACCGATTTATTCACTAATCTCACGACCATGACCCTCTTTTTCGTGGGGGTCATCGAGATGATCATCTCGGCGTTGTGGACCAAATCCGTCTCCAAAGCCAATGTAGCGC
>Ga0315268_10000721_pt1 | contig 38520 bp, 29 predicted proteins | sample C1_top_MG_FD_204535 | JGI IMG/M metagenome (GOLD analysis project Ga0315268, IMG submission 204535) | Sediment microbial communities from Yellowstone Lake, YNP, Wyoming, USA - C1_top | ecosystem: Environmental > Aquatic > Freshwater > Lake > Sediment | place: USA: Wyoming | collected 2017-08-01
GACCGAGACCACGCACAAGGCTCCGCAGGTATGCGCTAGGTGCGCAATCCGATCAGCCTGGATTTCCAAGGCACCCAGATACCCCGGATTCTCAAAGTACACCGCCGCGACTTGATCGCTGAGGCGCGACTCCAGGGCTGCCAGATCCATTCCACCGCTTTGCGGATCATAGGGCAATTTTTGGGTGGAAAGATCGGGCGCCAGGTAATCTATGATCTTGGAGAGCTTATCACCTCCGATAGTTCCACTAAGCAGTACCTGGTTGCGACCTGTAATGCGAGCTGCCATGCGCAGGGCGGTAGCTGCGGCCTGGAAACCGTCATAGTTGGGCACGTTAACCACATCCATGTTGAGCAGTTCACCCATCATGCTCTCGTATTCAAACAGCGCCTGGAACCGGCCGTGATCTTCGTATGGCTCGCCAGCATAGGCGGTGAGAAACTCACCGCGCGAGTTGATCTCATCGCACACTGCGGGGATGAAATGCTGGTAACAACCCGCACCCAGGAAGCTCAGGGTCTCCTCGCTGGTCTGGTTACGAGATAGCAACCCCTCTACGTGCCGCTTCAGGGCATGCTCGGAGAGCAATGGTTCAGGAAGGTTGAGCCGACCTGGAACGCGCAGGCGCTCGGGGATATCGGCGTAGAACTCCTCGATGCTGTTTGCACCGACTTCCTCCAGCATTTTCTGCTTGATTTCTGGAACGGAATTGGGGATATAGGGGTAGACGGTTTTTTGGGGTTGTGTCATGAGATACACCTCCAGGATTTATAAAAATGGTGGAGAATGTGGAAAGAAGGCGGCGCGGAAATACAGTGTCCTTTGAAATCTCGGGGGGCGGCAAATATCTCAGGTGACTTTTTTCCGCTGCCGCATGGAATAGAAATAAAGTGCCACCAGGGTAGCCAGGTAGGGCACCATTGCGGTGAACTGGGGTGCGATATTGTAACTCTGCAGGAAAAGGCCCAGCCCATCGAAAAAGCCGAAAACAAGAGAGATGATGGCAATGCCCCAGGGGTTGCCATTGACCAGGATCACAGCCGCCAGAGAGATCCAGCCACGCCCGGCGGACATGTTCTCGACAAACATACGCACATAACCAAGTGAAAGGTAAGCTCCAGCCAGTCCACATAGCACGCCACATACCAGAAGCGATTGAATACGTATGCGAGCGGTGGGCACTCCGCTGGTATCCAGGCAGGCCGGGTTATAGCCGGCGGCGCGCAGCCGAAGGCCAAAGCGCGTTCGAAACACGCAATAAGCGCTGATCAGTGTGGCCAGCAAGGCCAGGTAGACCACCAGGTTCTGCCCGGAGAGAATTTGCCCCAACCAGGGGATGGTTTCCAGGCCTGGGATATGCAAGGCTGGAATGGCAATGATACCTGGATCATTGAAAGCGCCTTTGACCTTAAAGATCTGGCGCAGCATGTAGATCGTAGCCCCAAGGGCGAACAGGTTGAGCGCGATACCTGTGATGAACTCGTCGGTGTGTAGCACAACTGCAAATAGGATGAAAATCAATGCCAGGAGCAGCGATCCCACTATAGCCAGGAAAAGACCCGCCAACCAGGAGTGCAGATAGAATGAACCCAGCACGGCGAAGAAGGCGGCCATCAACATCATCCCTTCCATGGCGATGTTGAACACCCCGGCGTAGTAGGTAAACGCACCACCCAGCGCAGCCAGCAGGATGGGGGTAGCGCCGGAGATCATGCCCAGGATCAAGCCAGTCAGGACTCTCATATGGTGCGCTCTCTGGCCCGGCGGCGAGTCTGGATCTGGTCGAGCAAAGTATTGAGGTATTCCCGCCCGGCGACAATTACCAGCACCAGCACGGCCTGCAATACCTGGCTGATTTCACTCGGCACATTGGTGATCAGTTCCATGCCGAGTGCGCCGGTCTGAATGGCGCTGAAAAAGATGCCATAGAGCAGCGTAGCGACCAATCCGTTGTTGGCAACAATCGCTATCATAATGCCATCCCAGGCATAGTTTGCGCCCAGGCCTTTGATAAAGCGGTGCGGTCCGCCCATCACCACCAGTCCGCCAGCCAAGCCGGCCAATGCCCCTGTGATCAGCATCACCGCCACGTAGTTGCGCTCCACGTTGCAGCCTCCCAACCGGGCAAAGAGCGAGTTTTGCCCACCCATGCGCCATTCATACCCGGCTTTCCAGCGGTTGAAGATGAACCACGAAATGGCGGTTGCCAGCAGCATGAAGAAGATCACCGTGCTGAAATCCCCTATGTCTGGCAGCCAGCCGGCCTGGTCCATCTGCGGGGTCATCGGGGAGAATGCTTTTGGATCCCAGAGCGGAAAGGAGATCACCCAGGTGGTGAAGAAATCGGCAATCATGTTGAGCATGAGGGTGACGATGAATTCGCTCATATTGAAGGCACGCCGCAAGAAGGCCGCCAGACCCGACCAGAGCACTCCACCCAGCATGGCAGCCAGGATAAGCAGAGGAATTTCGAGGGCAGGTGGCAGGTGGATATATAACCCGGCCAATGTCGCTAGCAGGGCGCCCATAACGAGCTGACCCGGCTGTCCCAGGTTGACCACCCCGCTGGCAAAAGCGATCGAGGCAGAGAGACCGGTTAGGATCAGTGGGGTGGAGTTTTTGACTGTGGTGGCAAAGGAATACAGGCTGAAGAGCGAATACTGGAAGAGCGCCAGGTAAGTGCTAAAGGGGTCATAACCCTGAGAGGCCATGATGACCGCTCCAATCAGCAAGGCGATTAAGATACCACTGATACCGGTGAGGAATTTTTGCCTCATACAGTCTCCCCTCTTCCCTCAAGCATGTAATAACCGACCTGTTCCACTGAGGTGGTCTCAACCGGCATATTCGCAACGATCTGGCCGCGATACAGCACCACAATCCGGTCAGCGATCAGAAAAAGTTCTTCCAGGTCAGCCGAGATGATCAACACAGCTCGGCCTTCGGCACGCATCTGTAAGACGAGTTGGTGGACGTATTCAATCGAGCCGACGTCCAGTCCGCGGGTGGGTTGATCTAGCAGGATAAACGGGCTTGATAGCAGCAGTTCTCGGCCCAGAATCACTTTCTGCTGGTTACCGCCAGAGAGCGAGCGGAATGGGTTGAATTTAGATGCCATGCTGACCGAGAACTGCGATTCGAGCCGGTCGGTAAACTGCCTGGCAAAAGCATCGTTGAGCAGCAATCCTTTCCATATCGAGAAGCGCTCATCCAGACGGTGGTGGGTCATGATGGAATTTTCCAGGATGGAGGCAACCAGGCTGGCACCCATCTTGCCACGGTCCTGGGGCACGAAGGAGATAAAACGCCGACGTTCCAGGATAGGAGCATGCGTCAGATCATTTCCGCTTACAGTGATGCGCCCGAGAGTGGGCGCAGTGAGACCAATCAGGGTATTGACCAGTTCGAACTGCCCATTACCCTCCACGCCTGCCACGCCGACGATCTCGCCGGCGCGTACCTGCAAGTTGATATCTTTGAGGCGTTCGCGCCCCTCGTTGTCTTTATAAGAGAGGTGGTTCGCCTCAAAGACTACCTGGCCCGGCTGGCTTTGCTGGCGGCGAGAGGTGAAGATCACATCCCGGCCGACCATCATGCGGGCCAGTTCCACCTTATCGGTGGTGGAGGCTTCAACGGTGGCAACCATCTTTCCCCGGCGCATCACGGTGATGCGGTCGCTTAGCTCCAGCACCTCGTCCAGGCGGTGAGAGATGAATAGGATGGTATGGCCGTTATCGCGCAGGCGGCCCAGTTCGGCAAATAATTGAGGAATTTCCTGCGGGGTAAGCACCGCAGTCGGCTCATCCAGGATGAGCACCGAGACATTGCGGTAGAGCAGCTTGATGATTTCGACCTTTTGGCGGGCTGAGACGGAGATCTCTCCAACCCGGGCATCGGGATCAAGATTGAATTGAAATTCATTGATTTTTGCCTGGACCTGCTTGCGGGCTTTCTTCTCGTCCAACCGGCCGAACCATCCCATCGGCTCGATGCCCAGGATGATGTTCTGCCAGACGGTATATTCGGGGATGAGCAATATTTCCTGATGCACCATCCCGATACCCTGGGCAATGGCTTCTCCTGGCTGGTGAAAGTTCACCGGCTGGTCTCGGTAAAAAATTTCGCCAGCACTACGCGGCACCAATCCATAAAAAACTTTCATCAAAGTGGTCTTGCCAGCGCCGTTCTCGCCCACCACAGCATGGATTTCTCCCTGGCGAAAGGAAGCCGAAACATCGTCCAACGCCAATACGTTGGGAGGGTAGACTTTGACCAGGTGGGAAAAGCGGATAAGGTCGTCCATCGTTTGTCATTATAGAAGTGGCGGCCGCGCCGCCACTTCTATAATTCTTTTTATTTCCAAGCGTCTTGACCGCCGTAGCGTTCGATTTTCAGTTTGCCGTCGATGATTTGCTGGCGGGTCGCCAGGACTTTATCCACCAAGGCCTTGGGGAGCACCTGCACCTTGGCGTCAAAAACGATATCCACACCGCCAGTCGCCAGGCCATATTCAAGCGTTTGGCCGGTTTTGTAGCTTCCGTCTTTGATGGTCTTGAAGACCCCTTCGATGGCCTTGCCGACGTTCTTGATGTCACTGGCAATGACATAACCTGGCTCCAGGTCATTCTGGTTGGTATCCACACCAATAGCATACAACTCGCGCTCCTTAGCTGCCTGCAAGACACCCAACCCGGCGCCTCCCGCCGCCTGGAAGACTACATCTGCCTTCTGGTCGTAGAGCTGCAAGGCAGCCTGCTTGCCCTTGGCAGAATCGTCCCAGGAACCGCCCAGTGATTTCTTCAGAACCTGCATCTCAGGATCAACCGATTTGGCGCCGTTTTCGTAAGCCCATACAAAGGCGCTAATCACAGGATCGGTGTCACCCCCCACCACGCCGATGATCTTATCCGCATTGATGTTCTTAATTGAAGTTTCTGTTGTGGTCAGGGCGGCGGTGACTCCGGTCAGGTAAGCAGATTCCTCCTCGATGAAGTCAACCGAGGTGATGGTGTTCTTGGAATTCTGCACGACTGTATCCAGATTGACGAAGGTTTTGTTGGGATACTTATCCGCGATCTCTTTGAGCTGGTCTTCGTAGCCATAAGAGATGACAAAGATCACGTCGGCGTAATCCACGGCAGCCTGTAGGGCTGGCTGGTACTTACCGGCATCGAAGTTACATTCGATGGTGCGGGTTTCGACACCGTACTGCTTGGCAATGGCATCAATGCCGGCTTTGCCTGAATCGTAGAAGCCATTATCGCCCAGAGCGCCGTTGATCAGGTAGACGACCTTCTGCGCTTTGGCTGCGCCGCCGGTCGATTGGCATCCGGTCGCAGCAGTGAGCAGAAGAACTGCAACAAATAGTAAATAGATAATCTTCTTCATCGGAGAACTCCTCTTAGAATTTGGGTTACTGCAAGTCCGGCATAAAAACCGGTTATGGCAATTTCCCCGGTAAGGGGATACCGAAAATCTTTAAAAAGGGGATAACTGGAATGGATTTTAGTATATCCGGATAGAGATGTCAACCATCCATAGGGGAGAAACCGCATGCAGAAGAGCACGGAATATCCACTACTATACGGATTTCAATTGACCGGGTACTGCATTGGGAAGTGATAGGTTAACCGGCGTGATTGTGGTTTTCCTTCTGAGACCGTGCAATTTCCGCCCGGCGAGGGGCATCAAGGAGTTTCTTTGCGGGGATGGTCAAGATCAGTAGCACAGTGAACAGGATCAATCCGGCCGGTTTATGGGAGAGGAACTCCAGCAAGACCAGAAGCCCCAACCCCAGGCTGGCACCCAGGTCAGAGTTGCGTACACTGATCAGGACAGCCAGGTAGATGATGAAACCGATGGTCGTTTCAAGCGGTAGCAGCACCCATAAAGCCCCAACGATGGCTGCCAGCCCTTGCCCGCCGCGCAAGCCAGCAAAAATTGGATAGTCGTGACCCAGGGCGGCGCAGAATCCAGTCGCTGCCTGCCAGGAAAGCTCTAATCCAAATGCCCGGGCTAACAGGACGGCAGATGCCCCTTTGAGTAAATCGATTGCCGTCACTAAAACCCCGTATCTAAGCCCGATGGTGCAAGCAATGTTGCGTGCCCCCATGTTGCCGTCACCGATGGTGCGAATATCTACCCCCGCTGCAAGTCGGCCAATAATCAGTGCGGTTGGAAAGGAGCCTAAGAGGTAAGCCAGGATCAGGGTAATTATTCCAGTAACCATGGAGACATCCTTATAGATTGGTTATTAAATAATATAACCCCCTCCAGAAGGATGGGCTACGCATCCTACCTGCTCATCCAAAGGGTTAGAAAAGGTCTATTTTTCTATCAATTTTCCGAGGAAATAGGGCATCTGCTTGCGCCACCAGGGCCAATCGTGATTGACATCATGGCCCCAAAGGTCGATCCACACCGGCACCTGTTTGGAGTCCAGGATGCGGCGCAGCTCGTTGATATCGGCGTTCATAGCGTCTTCCCAGGCACCCTGGCCGGAGCAGATGATGATCCGGCTACGACGGTACTTCTCCAGGTACCAGGGGTCCTCCAGGTTGGCCAGGTAGAAGAGCGGAGAATTCAGGTAGATGTTTTCATCTACGAAGTCTCCGACAAACATGCGCAGTTGGAATAACCCACTCAGGCTGATCAGGCTGTCAAACACATCCGGATGGCGGAAGAAGAAGTTGGCTGAGTGGTAACCGCCCATACTCACCCCGGTAGCCAGCAGGAGTGCATCAGCCCCGCAGCGTAACCGGATAAATGGCGCTATTTCCTGGGTGATGTAACGATCATAGTCTTCATGGCGACGAGCCCGGTCGGCCGGATGGACGCTCCAGTTTGCCCAGGATTGGCTATCGATGCTATCGATGGTGTAAAACTGGTAATGTCCCTCTTCAATAAACCATCGGACCGCTTCGATCATTCCGAAGTCCTCAAACTCGTAAAAACGGCCACCTTGCGCCGGGAAGACCAGCACTGGCTTCCCGGCATGCCCATAGATCTTGAATTCCATATCCTGGTTCAGGTTGGGCGACCAGAGCTTATGGTATTCGACGTTCATCGCGCTCCCTGTTTGGACTATACAACTTCTTGGATGGCTTCGGCGATCTCAGCCAGCTCATTGAGATCAGGTGAGCGAGCCAAGTAACCATAATCGCCCATGGCCGGCGCAAACACACCACTCATGGGCTGGTGGTAAACCAAGTGCTCAGGAAAGGTGGCCAGAACTTCATCATGAGAGAGCCGGTAGCTTCGCCACCAGCGCCTGCCGATATAGGCACAGTAGTATGAACGGGTGATGTTGGCCTCAAAGCGGTTATTGATCACCACATTGGCATACTCTCGATAGATATCAAAATCATTGGCATAGTTCCACATATCCGGAGTCAATCCGCCCGGTGGTCGCATATTGACCTCCAGGCCGATGTAACTTCCCTCGGTTGTGCGGAAGAATTCAAAATGGAAGAAGCGTTCCCGCAGCCGGTGAATCTTCACCAGCTTCCGGCCGATTGATTCCAGTTCTTCAGGGATTTGGCGATGGATGTAATACCATAAGTCTAATCCCTGGTTCACCAGGTCCATCACGCCGGCATTGTATTCCAATGAAGAGCTGAACACCACCTGGCCGTCCTGGTCAACCAGACCATCGTAAGTCTGGATATCAGCCTCAATAAATTCCTCCAGAATATAATCTACTGCTGGCTTATCTTTGAAAAAGGCTTCCAGCTCCTCCTGGTTACGAATTTTATAGGTTTTGTTGGCGCCCACGCCGACATCTGGTTTGGCTACCAGCGGATAACCAGTTTCATCGATCAGGGTTTGTGCTTCAGCCTGGGTGTAGCAGACACGGCCACGTGGCACCGGGATGCCGGCTTGCAAGAAGCGTTTCTTCATCTCGGATTTACGCTTGATACCAGTCATATCGGCCGTCTTAAAACCTGGGATGTTGAAATCGGTTCGCAACCGGGCATCGCTTTCCAGCCAGTACTCGTTGTGCGATTCTAAGCGATCGATCTTCCCATAGCGATGAGTGAAATAGCCAAGGGCGCGCACCAATTCATCATAATTATGCTGGTTGGAGACGCGGTAATACTCGGTGAGTGCAGCTTTTAGATCTGCATGTAATTCCTCGTAAGGGCTGTCAGCCAATCCAAGCACATTGGCGCCCATGCGACGCAGTTGCACACAAAAAGGCAAGTAATTGGGTGGAAAATTCGGAGAAAAACTGACATAATTCATGGCCCACTTTCCTTTCCTGGGCGGAGAGATATTGCGCAATTATATACGATTTTGATGATCAAGAGATGAATAGCCAGGATTGCACGATGGCTCTTATAGAAAAAAAGGCCGGTTTCGAAGGGTTAAGCTGTGTCCCTTTGGCTCAGGCGGTGCATTAAGGGCGCTGTCTGTTGGTAAAGTTCCCGAAAGATGGGATAAACCTCGTCGTATACCCATCGAGTATCTGGATCGGGGCGGATGATCTCTTGAACGCCGACCCAGCGTGGGATTTCGGAAGTATCTGGAAACAATCCAGCCCCTATCCCGGCCAGGAAGGCGTCCCCATAGCATGCCCCCCAGGGCTTATCTGGCAGGACCAGTTCTATCCCGGCAATGTCGCTAACCATTTGCATCCAAAGATGATTTTTGATCCCCCCGCCAACCGCCAGGATCCGTTGCGGGTGGACGCCTTCACTATGCAGAGCTTCGATATTATGCCGGATCGCATATCCCACCGATTCTAGGAGTGCCCGGTACAGGTCCCCGCGAGTGTGGTCGAGCCGTAAGCCAAAGAACATGCCCCGCGCCTGTGGGTCATGCAACGGCGTTCGTTCGCCGGAAAAATAGGGCAACGCCACCAGTCCTCTGGCACCCGGCTGGGAATGGGCTGCCAATTTACTCAGCGCCTGGTAAGCCGGGATTCCTCCAGCCTGTTCCGCGTCTTTCTCCTGGGGTGCAAACTGGTCTTTAAACCAGCGTGTCAGGCTGCCGGCGGTAGAAATTCCTCCTGCCACGGCGTAAGTGCCTTTTTCTAAAAATACGGCACCCCAAAACCGCTCGGTAGTGACCAGTGAAGCTGTTTTCAGGATGAAGAAGACACTGCTGCCAAACATGACCATCAGATCGCCAACCTGTGCCATTCCTGCACTGATTGCCTCGGCGGCTGCATCTGCCGTACCTGTGATCACCAGGGTGCCTTCTGCCAGGCCAGTTTCTCTGGAGGCCTGCCCGTTCACCTGACCAGCTACCTCGACCGCCCATGCCAGTCGCGGCAGCCTTTTGAGGGGAGTGATTGGTGCCGCCATCAGCGGGGACCAGGATTGGGTGTGAATATCCATCAGCGGGGCATACGCCGTTGCAGTATAGATATCCAGAACTGCTTCGCCGGTCAAGCGGTAAACCAGGTAGCCACTTCCAGTGAGGAAAAGCTGGGTTCGCTTCCAGACCTGTGGCTCGTGCCTCCGCAACCAGAGGATCTTAGGCCCGGCAGATTGCGAAGAAAGATGGGAAGCGCAGGTTTCAAAGATGGCCTGGCGGCCCAGGCGTCCTTCCAGGGATGCTACCTCAGCCGTAGCGCGTGTATCGATGCCGTAAAGGATTGCCGGGCGGAGCGGTTTACCCTTGCCATCCAGGGGCAGTACACAAGGAGCGATCGCGCTAACACCAACCGCCTTTACCAGACACGGGTCTATCCTACTTTGAACCAGCAGTTCCCGGCAAACCTGGGTGAAGCCACCCCACCAGACCTGCTCGGCGTCATGTTCCACCCAGCCGGGATGGGGGAGCGAGATGGTGTGCTCTGCATTTGCCGCAGCGATTACCTCTCCGCTATCCTTCACCAACACACCGGAGGTCTTGTAGGTGCCAATGTCTATGCCCATCAGAGCCATCATGTTGGATTCCTTAACCTACACAGGTCATGCGGTGCTGAGAGCTTTCCTTTTCCATCTGCTGGATATTATTCGGGTCGGCAGGTCGCGCAGGTGGTTAACGAATACTGCGAACTTTGCTCATAAATTCCTGCACACGGCGCGGGTCTACCGGATTCCAGGTGTAGCCGTCCATCTTCAGGCTGGATCCAACGATCACACCATCTGCGACAGACAGGAATTGAACGATGTTGGAAGGCTTGGCACCAGTATTGAGGAAGACCGGCATATCGTCCCCCACCGCCTGTTTGGCTTCCTGCAGAGCAGCCAGGTCCGGTTCGGCTCCTGCCATCAAACCGGAGACCAGGAGACCATCCGGTGTGGAGGAGGTCACTGCACTGCGAGCGCGCTGGGTGATGGAACGGTTTCCCAGCGGAGAGCAAAATTCTGGAGCAATATTGAAGAGAATTGCGATGGATTCGGCGTTCAAAGTATGGCGCAGGGTCAGCACCTGGTGGGCATCCGGTGCCCACAGGCCCATATCGGATTCATAAACGCCGGTCAACACCTCGCGCATGAAAGAGGCGCCAGTAGCAGCCGCGATGGAGAGCGCCGCGATGGGATCCCATAGAAAATCTACGCCAAAGGGGATCGATTTTGGACGCAGCTCGGTGACAATGCGAGTCATGGCCGAAACCTGGGCGGGTGTGGCATGGAAAGAATAAGGCCGGTCATCTTCATTGCAGAACATGACCGCGTCGACACCCCCTTCGATCAGGTAGTGCATGTCCTGGCGAACCTTTTCGACCATCCCTTCCAGGCCAGGCTGAGCCTGATACCTGGGCGTCCCGGGCAAAGCGGGAATGTGCGCCATGGCAATAACAGGTTTCTTTTCACCGAACAGGGCTTTGATGCGATTCATGATGTCACTCCTCAATACAAAAAATGTCCATTCTTGTAGATCAATTGATTATCCAGGTAAACTTCACCTCCTGGGCGCATATCATGAACGATATCCCAATGGATAGCAGAACGGTTATCCCCTCGGCATTCGGGGTAAGCACGACCCAGCGCCAGGTGAATGGTGCCACCTATCTTCTCATCCAGCAAAATATCATTGCAGAAACGGTCAATCGCGGGATTCACCCCAAACCCAAATTCCCCGACCCGGCCAGCACCCGGGTCTGTGGCGGTGATCTGCTGCAGGTAATCCTGGTGGGTCGAGGAGGTAGCGCTTTCCAGATGGCCGCGCATCCAACGGAGATGAATGTTTTCTATCAATCTCCCCCCAAATACGCCAGGCAGGTTGAATGCGATCTGTCCTTCTAGCGATTCGGCTACAGGAGCGGTGAAGATCTCACCATCCGGCATATTCAGCCTGCCATTGCCGACCACCCACGTCCGCCCGACGATCGAAAAATGCAGGTCCAAACCGGGTCCCAACAGGTGAATCTCACGACCCTGCCCCAGGTGGTCAGCGATCCGTTGCCAGGCTCGTGATTCCGCAGTCCAATCGCGCAGGCAAGCATCGAAGAACAGGTTGGTGATGGTTTCCAGGTCGGTGTGTGATTGTTGTGCAAAGGATTCATCCGGTATGCGCAGCAGGCACCAGCGCGTCTTTTCCCAGCGCAGGCTGGAAAGGTTTCCCAGTATATGCTGGTGGAGAGCTAATTTCTCGGAGGGGATATCTGCCAGCTCGTAGAGGTTATGCCCGCCGCGCAGGCCGAAGTATACATTGGCCCACTCCAATCCCTGCGTTTCCAATTCAGGTAACCAGGAGATCTGTTCCTGATTACCGTGGCGCAACAGCGAATGTTTAAGGTACTCAGAGTTGAACAGCACCTGGACCAACCCGCCAGCCTGGACCGCTTTTTCATAGATTGCCCGGACGAGTGGAAGCGTTTCGACCTCGTGCATGCCAATTAAAACCCGTTCACCAGGTTGGATGGCGGTCGAGTAATGCACCAGAATATCGGCCAGGTCTGACCAGCGCCGGTCCATACCTGGGGGTTATTCCCAACTGCGGACGCGGGAGGGATGAAACCGCAGCGCCAGGGAGAAATCGTTTGAGAAGGACTCAGGCGTCATCTGGATATCCGAGATGCCCTGACGGTATTTTTGCAGGTAGGCTGGGTTATTCAAAGCCCTTGACTCGTCTTTTTCAAAGGTTAACTCCCCAGTGAAGATTGCCACGCTGCCACCTGCTTCATCGCAGTTTAGATTCAGCGCCGCCTTAGGATTACGAGCAATGTTGCGCACCTTCAAAGAGCCAGGCTGAGTATAGATCAGGATTGTTTTGCCTTCCCACAGGAACCAGACCGGGGTCGGCAGGGGGGTCCCATCGGCGCGCAGGGTGGTCAACCAGATCACCTCCTCTTTGCGGAGCCGTTCGGCGAGCTTTTTCCCTTTTTCGGAGTTCCAATCAAACATCATGACCTCCTTTTCTCTTGTTGGCTTCCAGGTAGTAAACTGATTATACTAGCAACCTGCCCCTTGGACATCCGGAAGGGCATCATCGTTTTCTTTTTTCCTGCCCTTCTAGAAAAAAGTCTAAAATTATAGAAAAACCAACCCAAAAAGGAGATATCCACGATGTCCTATACACCCCGTTTTGCTGGCCCACGCTGGACCCTGTTGTATGGGTCTTTTTCAGGAATTCAAAAATTTGCGCTGGAAGAATTGCACCGGTCAGTGCAATATTTTCTGCCTTATGTGATTGAAACGCTTCCCACTCCAGCTGTTCCCCAGGAGAAATTGCAGGGCCACCTGCTCCTGGTGGGGACGCCGCAAGAATCTCTTTTGTTGGCTGAATTGCTCCACCGTCAGAACCTTACGATCCCAGATCATCCTGAGGGATATATCATCGCCGGTTTTGCATCTCCCTGGAACTCTGAACATAGGGTGGTGGTGATCGCCGGAAACCAGCCGCTCGGTGTGCTCTATGGGGTAGAAGATTTCAATGCCCGCATACTGGCAACCCGAGTCATGCCAGATAAGGTGACCCCGGAAAGCCTGCGCCAGGCGCTGGATGAGATCAAGGATTTTGCCTTCCAGGAACAGCCTCGCATTACCTGGCGTGGAATCTGGACCTGGGGGCACGTGATATATGATTACCGGCGCTTACTCGATCACCTGGCGCGCCTGCGCTTGAACCTGGTCACGATCTGGGATGATATCCCGCCTGTGAACTGTGCGGATGTGATTGATTATGCTCACAACCGTGGGATCCGAGTCTTCTTGGGCTTCCCATGGGGATGGGGGATGGACTTCGACCTGACTATCCCCGCTGACCGCCAGAAAATCAAAGAGATGGTCGTAGACCATTATTCACGTCATATTGCACCACTTCAAGCGGATGGGATCTATTTTCAGACATTGACCGAGCATAATCTCCTCAGCCTGGGCGGGCGTTCGGTAGCCCAGGTCAGTTGCGAGCTGGTCAATGAGATTTCGTCTGCATTATTTGCCCTGAAACCCGACCTGCGAATCCACTTTGGTCTGCATGCCACTTCGATCCGCGAACATTATTCAGATTTAGCTTCCCTCGACCGGCGCGTGACGATCGTCTGGGAGGATGCCGGTACCCTCCCTTACACCTATCTTCCTACGCTGGAGATCACTGGTGAGGCTATAAACTATTTCTACCCGCTGACATTTCAGGAGACGTTAGAATATTCGCGTAAGCTGGCGACCTTCCGACCGGGCACTCCATTTGGATTGGTGCCCAAGGGTTGGACCAATCTGGATTGGCCGGGCGAATTTGAGCACCACGGATCGTTCCTGACCGGATTGCGTTCTCCGCTCTTCATACGCAAGCGCCTGGAGCAAATTACGCCGCGGTGGGCGCGGGTCAATGCTCTCTGGTTGCAGCATTACCAACATGCAATTGATTTCTACCGGGCCATCCTGGATTGCAGCCCAGTGGAGATGGTCGTGGAAGGGTTGATCGAAGATGGGCTGCTGGAGGAAAAAATCCAACCATCCGTTGCGCTCTATGCTGAGACATTGTGGGATCCTACCCAGCCGTCTCAGGAGATCCTGGCGCGCGCCCAAAGCCAATATTGCCATATGTAAAATTCTCGGTGAGGATGGTTGGTTATTCAGGGAATGATCGGGGTTGATTTCCGGTTATATTTAGCTCCAGAGCATAAGGGTATAATTGCCCATGATGGTTAAGCCTGGAGGAATGAAATGTCTCTTTCTGAGCGTGTAATCCGTCTGCGTCAACAAAGCCTGGAAGCTGTTCCCTGCATATCAACCGAACGAGCCGAGCTGATGACGGAATTTTACCGGCAAAACCGGGTGCTTGTCTCTAAGCCAATGGAGCGTGCGCTTTCATTCCAATATTTATTGGAACACAAGACGATTTGTATTAACGAGGGTGAGCTGATTGTCGGTGAAAAAGGCCCGGCGCCCAAGGCAACCCCCACTTACCCGGAACTGTGTTGCCATAGCCTACGAGATCTGGATATCCTGAATTCACGTCCTAAGATTCCCTTTGCCGTCAGCCCTGAGGCGCGACAGATTTATGCCGAACAGGTGATCCCTTTTTGGCAGGGACGGACGATGCGCGAGTTGATCTTCCAGGAAATGACCCCGGAGTGGAAAGAGGCTTATGAAGCAGGCATCTTCACCGAGTTCATGGAGCAGCGCGCCCCCGGGCATACCGTTTTGGACGACAAAATTTACCGGAAGGGAATGCTGGATTTCCAGGCAGAAATCCGACAGAGCCTGGCAAAGCTGGATTTTCTCAATGATCCTCAGGCTTACGCTAAACAGGAAGAGCTGAAAGCCATGGAGATATGCGCCATGGCGCTCATCCGCTTTGCGGAACGCCATGCCCAGAAAGCGCACCAGCTTGCTGAACAGGAGGTTGATCTCAGGCGCAAGGCTGAGTTGCTGCTGATTGCCGAAATTTGCTCCTGGGTGCCGGCGCACGCTCCACGTACCTTTTGGGAGGCATTGCAATCTTACTGGTTCGTCCACCTGGGTGTGACGACTGAGTTGAATACCTGGGATTCATTCTGCCCGGGTCACCTGGACCAACACCTGTACCCCTTTTATAGGAAGGAGCTGGAGGAAAATGCTCTCACCCGTCAGCAGGCCGAAGAACTGCTGCAATGCTTCTGGATTAAGTTCAACAATCAACCTGCTCCACCCAAGGTGGGAGTGACGGCAGCCGAATCCGGGACCTACACCGATTTTGCCCAGATCAATCTGGGCGGTATCCGCCCGGATGGCTCCGATGCAGTCAACGATGTGACCTATTTGTTGCTGGATGTGATCGAGGAGATGCGCCTGTTGCAACCCAGCAGCTCGATCCAGGTCAGCAAGAAGAACCCCGATCGCTTTATTCACCGGGCTGGGAAGATCATCCGGACTGGCTTTGGGCAACCTTCCATTTTCAATGCCGATCTGATCGTGCAGGAACTGGTGAGGCAGGGGAAATCGGTTCAAGATGCCCGGCGCGGTGGCTCGAGCGGTTGTGTGGAAGTGGGGGTCTTTGGGCGAGAGAATTACAACCTGACCGGATATTTCAACCTGCCCAAGGTGCTGGAGATCACGCTGCACAACGGCCTGGACCCGCGCACGGGGAAGCAGATTGGTCCGAGGACCGGCGATCCGTTGGATTTCCTTACCTTTGATGAGCTATTTTCTGCTTTTGAGCAGCAAATGCAATATTTTATCGATATCAAGGTGCGCGGCAACCACGTCATTGAGCGCTTGTATGCCACCTATATGCCAGCGCCGTTCCTTTCGCTACTGATCGATGATTGCATCGGACGCGGCCGTGATTACCATGATGGCGGTGCGCGTTACAACACCAGCTACATCCAGGGAGTGGGGATTGGGACGATGGCGGACGCGTTTTCTGCCATCCAGTACCATGTCTTTGACCAGCAATCAGTGACCATGGCAGAGTTGTTAGAGGCGTTAGACAATAATTTTAGAGAACCGGGGGAAGCTCTCTCTGCGGCAGCCGGACAGGAACGGCTGCGGCAGGTGTTGATCAACCGAACGCCGCGCTATGGAAATGACGATGATTACGCCGATAACCTGATGCGGCGCGTGTTTGACGCTTATTTCAATGCCATTGATGGGCGCAAGAACACACGCGGTGGGACATATCATATCAACCTGCTGCCAACCACCTGCCATGTGTACTTCGGTTCGGTAACCAGCGCCACTCCGGATGGAAGGCGAGCCTGGACGCCGCTTTCAGAGGGCGTTTCTCCGGTGCAAGGGGCTGACCGGCACGGCCCGACTGCCGTGATCAAGTCGCTTTCCAAGATGGACCATGCCCGCACTGGTGGTACGCTGCTCAACCAGAAGCTGAGTCCCCAGCTCCTCAAAGACGAGGACGGTCTGAACCATCTGGTGCAGCTTGTGCGTAGCTATTTTAAACTGGATGGTCACCACATCCAGTTCAACGTGGTCGATGCTGAGACACTACGCCGGGCAAAGGAGGATCCTGAACACTATCGTGACCTAATTGTAAGGGTAGCGGGCTACAGCGATTATTTCTGTGATTTGAGCGAAGCCCTCCAAGATGAGATCATTGCCCGGACCGAGCATCATTCCTTTTGACGTTGATCTCCTTTCATGCGACCCTTCCAAATTACGCCTTATTAGATCATTGGATAACGATTTTTCCTAACCTGTACCGTCGCTGTTCATCAACGCCTGCGATGCCCAGGGCAATGCGCGGAATTCCTTCCAGGTCGGTCATGGCGATGGAAAGATCGTAGGTTCCCTTTTCTAGGCCCTTCGGCAGGTGGTATACGGAGGTCAGGGAATACTCTTCACCTCGTATCCAACCGGTTGGGTCGAAAGTGCGGTCCATCTCTGAGTAGGCCACCTTTCCATCGGGACTGGTGAGATACAGGGTGAGATTGTGACGCTTATGGAGGTGGGCGACGTTGCGGTTCACCCATTTCTGGTGGAGAAGCAGGAGTTGCCCGGGGGAGAGATGATCAGGGTAAGAAGCTTCACTCAGGACAAACCGATAACCCAGGCCACCGGCTTTCAGGCCGCTCTCAAAAGCGCCTGGGTCTTCTTGAACTTCCCTCCGGTAGGAAGCCGCATCGGTATAAAAGTGGGCGTAGGTTGAGTGCCATTCCAGCATGACGGCGATGTTCTCTTCCACCGTGCCGTGCGTGCCATGATCTTTGACATCCATATAGGACCAGTTCGCTTCTGCGTAAAGTGCCCGGCGCTTCCATTCCCTTTCCATAATCACCCGGTCCGTATATTCCAGGCCATCGATATAGCCATGCCGTCCCAGGTGGAATCCGCGTTCGAGGGCAACATCCAGTGCCTGGCGATAGAGAAAATCTTCGACCGAGTCACGAGCAATCCGGTCGCGGAACGCTAGCCAGTTTCCACGCACCGCGGGCGAGAGATCGCCAATGTTGAAGCTGTCAAAACAATAAGAGATAGCCAGGTCGGTATGCTGGAAAGTATCGGCATACAAGTTGACGATTCCAGCCAGGATATCGTGCTTGATCCGGCTGGAAGGCCAGTGGTAGTTCGACCACATGGTATGCCATTCACCCCATTGCCCATATCCCATACAGCCCAGGAAATTGAAAGAGTGACCGGGATGATCGTAGCGATCGGCGACGGCTTGCAGTAGGTTCTTCAGGTGCGGCATGAATACTTTCTGGAATGAAGGGTCAATGTAATCCGGTTCGCGTTTGGGTGCGCCACCCTCGCCAGTGTAGTCGCGCCACCGCAGCCCGGCATCATAGACCCATTTGGGGCAGGCCCAGGTGGCGCCTGGCGCGCCGTTCCATCCTGGGTCATCCGTCACCCAGATGCGTAGATTGATCTGTTTGCCACGCTGCGCCCAGTATTGGATGATGGCGTCCAGTTCATCCCATTGAAATCTGCCTTCTTGCGGTTCAAGGTCAGCCCACATCCAATCGAGCAGCACCCACTGGAAGAGCGGGGCATTATCTCCAAAGCCAGTAGTATTTTCTTCAAGCGTACGAGGAGTGCCATCAAAGTAGATAGGTCCGGCCCACAGGCCCCAACCCATCCATGGGTTGGCGAGTGCATCCATGATTTCAAGAGGTTTGATGATCATAGGTTCTCCTGTTTTATCCGCAGACAATCAATTCCGATGGATACTGGTCTATGCGTTGGGCGCTTTCCGGTCCGATCAGGTAGTTGCCTTCCAGACGCATCCCGCCCCAACCGGGGATATAGATGCCGGGCTCAAGAGTGACAACCATCCCGGTCTCAAGCGGGCAGCTCTCAGCCGGGATCAGATAAGGTTTCTCTTGTTGGAACAGACCATAAGCGTGCCCGCTGTGATGGGGGAAGTTGGGTCCGAAGCCAGCCTGTTCGATCACGCCACGCACCGCACTATCCACCTGGTTGGCAGGCATCCCTGCTTTCAGGCGTGACTCGCCGGCTTTCAAAGCTGCCTCCAGGATGGAGTGTACCTGGCACTGGCGGGGATTGGGTTCACCCAGCACAAACACACGGGTGGTATCGGCGTAATAGTAATGGGTTGCAGAGTAAACATCCACAAACACGATGTCTCCTAGTCGTAGACGGTCAGGTCCCGGTTTGGCTTCTGAATTGCTGGAGTGCGCCCCCACCCCCAGATCGGCCTCCAGGAGGACTGGCTCTCCAGCGTTTCTATTCAGGGTGTTTTGGATCACAGCCCAAACATCCCATTCACTGATTCCGGGGCGGAGCGTATCTTGCACAGCCTGGAACATGCGATCATTGCCAGCGATATTGGTTTGAATCTGTTGGATTTCAAACGCGTCTTTGATTCTCCGGGTATACCACAAGATTTCTTTCAGGTTGCGCGGCTCGCGCAGGTGGCGCAGGGCAACCGGCATCCACACAGCGGGAAAATGATCCAGTTCCAGTCCAACCACTCGTCCCAGCGGGAAGCAGGAATTGAGAGCCTTCTCTAAAGCCTGGCCAACTGCCTCGGACACGTTCCAGCCATGCTGGATGTCATAATCCGAGTAAAGGATGGTCTCGATGGTACCCAGTGCAATGGGCGCGATCCCTAACATGCGGTTTTGAGTGATGATCAGCAGGGCAGGTGAGGCACCGGGCATCACCCCGCTGAAGTAATAGACATGTTGCGGTCGAGAAAGAATCGCGGTGCGCATTCCGTTTTGGTCCAGTGTGGTGCGCAGCCTTTCAATCCGTTGAGAGAGTAGCGACTCTTGCATAATTGCCTCCTGAAGTGAAAATAGGTTCTACTTCCCTTGATCGAGCGGGGGTTACATTGGGCCTGGAAACTTGGCCATCATCCCACCATCAATGAGCAGGCAGGCCCCGGTCATAAAATCCACCTCGTTCTTCGCCAGCCATGCCGCTGCTTTGGCAATCTGCTCGGGTGTCCCGATATAACCGACCGGTTGTGCTTCGGTACAGATCTGGCGAGCAGCTTCTAATTCTTCTCCCTGCAGATTTCCCCACAGGAGGGCAGTATCCACGCTGCCTGGGGCCAGGGCGTTAACCCGGATATGATCACGTGCCAGCTCGAGCGCCAGCACCTGGGTCAGGCCCAGGATGGCATATTTGGTTGAACAGTAGGCGGCGATCTTGGGAAGGGCGGAACAGCCCAGCACGGAAGACATATTGATGATCACCCCGCCGCCGCGCGCTTTGAGATGTGGAATGGCATACTTTGAGCAAAGGAAGTGGCCCTTGAGGTTGATATTGATCACCTGGTTCCATTCCTCCTCGCTCAATTCTTCTACTGGTCTATCGATTGAGATTCCGGCGTTGTTAAAGAGGATATCCAATCCGCCGAAAGTCTCAATGGTTACTTGGATCAAGCGTTGTACCTCGCCCGATTTGCTGACGTCGGTGGGTACAGCGATAGCCTGCCCGCCAGCTTCCTGGGCCAGGCGCACGGTTTCCTGGCAGCCGGAGGGAGAACGAGCAGCGACTGCTACCCGCGCTCCCTGACACGCAAATTCAATGGCAGAAGCGCGGCCAATGCCCTGGCTGGCACCGGTGATGATGGCTACTTTGCCTTGCAGGCTCTTTTCCGTCATGGTTTTATACCTCCTGGCTGAGTAAGCTCAAAGCAACAAGGGTGTAAATCCGGGCGGCCAACACAAGCTCGGTGATCGAGAGGAACTCGTCTGGCTGATGAGCTTGTTCAAGGCTACCCGGGCCGAAGATGACGGTGGGGATACTGCCTTTGTGAACCAGGGTGGCGGCATCCGTTGTGGCGCGTATTCCAGCCAGTCCCGGATCGCGCCCGGCGACCATGGATGTTGCCCGGCGCAGGGCTACAACAACCGGCGATTCTGGCGCGATCTCTACCGGTGCCAGGCAGTAGGTCACTTTCATGTCCGCATCAAAGCCGGGATTTTCTTTCTGCAGTTCTCGGAGCAGGTGTTCAATTTCGTCAATCGCTCCATCCACCGTTTCGCCTGGAACGACTCGCCGGTCGACCGTGATCTGGCAGGCTTCTGGGATGATTGAAGTCTGCACACCGCCGTGGATGGTGCCTACGTTGATGCTGGGTATCCCTATCAGCGGGTGACTGCGGGCAGGAAACTTTTCCTCTGCCAGTTTATGTAGCGCTTGGATGAGTAACAGGCCGTCATAGATCGCATTATGCCCTTTGGATGGGGCGCTGCCATGACCACCTACGCCGCGCAGGTGAAATTCAAAGTTGACCTGGCCGTTCGAGATGGTCACCGGGATATTTTGGGTGGGTTCGCCGATGATTGCCCAATCTGCCCGCTGGCCTGCCCTCACCAACGCCTTGGCCCCTTCGCCCTTGTTTTCCTCATCGATGAGGGCCGCGAAGATTAATGTACCTTTCCGAGGAATAGGCGATCGAGCGAATACCTTTGCCGCAGCCGCCATGGCAGCCAATCCGCCTTTCATATCGGCCGCGCCGCGCCCGTAAAGACGCCCTTCTCGCAGCACTCCAGCATGCGGATCAAAATTCCACGATCCAGAGAGAGGCATGGTATCGGTATGCCCGCAGAAAAGCAAGGTGGGTCCTGGGCAAACCTCAGGCAGGAATGCCAATAGGTTCACTCGATCCGGGTAGATTGGCTGGTATTGCACCTTGAAACCTGCCTGCAGAAGGTATTCGCCGATTAACCTGGCGACCGGTTCTTCATGGCCTGGGGGATTCTCGCTGGGTAGTGCCACCAGGCGTTGTGCCAGGCGGATCACTTCTTGTGGGTCGATCTGCTCGACAATTGGGTTGGTTCCCAAGTCATCCATTTTCCATCAATCACCTTTACCGGCTATCTACTCCTGTAACCTGTCAATCTGCGATCCTCAAGCCTGATTGCCATCAACTATATTTGAGGAGTCGTCACTGCTCCTCAGGATTTTATTTCAAACAGGTCGGTGGAAGCGGTAGAAAGTACCTCGTGCCCGTTTTGGGTCACGAGCACATCCTGTTCGATGTGGAATACGCCAAAATCCGTCGCCACTCCTGGTTCGATGGTGATCACCATGCCTGGTTCAAGCAGGGTATCTTCGTCCTCGCTCATATTGGGTGGCTCCAACGCTGAGATCCCGATCCCATGCCCTATGCGGGCAGCCAGGAATCCGATATCCGAGGTGATTGAATAAGGAAATCGTGCCATTTTTTCATTGCAGGCCTGGGCAATCTGGCGAGTACTGGCACCTGGGCGGATCATCTCCACGCCCAGCCGGGTGGTTTCCTGTGCATATTGCTGGGCATCTTTCTGTTTTTGAGATGGTTTTCCCACCACGCCACAGCGGTCAAAATCGCACCAGTATCCGGCAATAGAGCATCCACAATCGATGTAGATAAAATCTCCAGGTTCCAGCTTGCGAGCCGATGGGCCGCGCGATACCAGGTCATAGTTCCCCGGTCCGCTGGTCATCAACAGCCAGGTGTCATCAGCTCCCTGTTCGAGCATCAGGTTTTTCAGCAGTTGCGCCACTTCCAGTTCCCTCATTCCCCCGTGGATCGCCCGGAAACAGCCCTGGTAAGCTGTGCTGGTGATCGCGCACGCCCGGCGAATGCGGTCAATTTCCTGGGGGCTTTTATGCATGCGGGCTGCCCATAGCACCGCGGCTGAATCCACAAACGAGGCGTTGCAGAGTTCCTTTTGCACAGCGAAAAAATCTAAAATCGGAATATCCAGGCATTGTTCAGCGCCAATCTCAATGCCGATCCGAGCCTTCCCCAATCCTTTCTCGCGTAAAACCTCCACGATCAGCTCGACAGGGGCATGCGAGAGACGAGAATAGGTGCGGATATCGCTGGCCCAGGAAAAACGGCGCGCTTCTCTGGCGCGCCCGGCGTGGACAATGAATACTGGGTCGCCAGAGAGTGGCAGGATGAAGATGAAGGGTCTCGGCCCGCTATGCGTTGGCGAAGGATAACCACTGGCGTATTTAAGATTATCCCCGGTGGTCAGCAATAAGGCATCCAAGCCGGCCTGCGCCATGCGTTGGCGCAGGCTCTGGGCGCGTAGCATGAGCTCGGCGGCAGTGACCGAAAAATCCAATGGGTTCAATTGACGTGGTTCTCCTCTGGTCGCAGTGCATCGGACAACCGGCGGGCCGATTCATCCAGGTGACGGATCATCAAGCGATGGGCCAATTGACTGTCGCGTGCCTGTAATGCCTGCACCATCTGCTGGTGAGAGTCGATTTCCCAATCGGAATATCCTCCCGTTTGCTCCAGTTTTGCGCCGCGTTCGGTTAAAAGATTGAGGATAGACTGCATAAACATCACCAATACACCGTTGTGGGTGCAGCGGGCAATCTCTAGATGGAACTGCGCAGATAATTCTGCCGTGGATTGGCCCATTTCGTGGGCCTTCTGGCAGCGGTGGATCGTGTCCTCCAGGCTCTGCAGCTCTTCATCTGTTGCCCGGTTGGCAGCCAGCTCCACAGCGGTTGGCTCGATGAGTTTGCGCATCTCTAACAAATCGGCGGTCAGGTTGCGATCCATCAATGTAGCCAGAAGCTCCGGATTGATCAGGCTGTTGATACTGACCTCTTTGACGAATGACCCTTGCCCAGGGCGCATATCCACCAGATTCATGATCGCCAGGCTGCGCAGCGCCTCCCGGATAGTCGACCGGCCGACGCGCAGACTCTTCATCAACTCACGTTCTGAAGGGAGACGGTCGCCTGGGGCAAGTGAACCGGACTTGATCAAATCTACCAATTGCTCGACCACCGATTGCACGAGTGAATTTCTTTCTACGGGTTTAAATTGCATTGGGGTTTCCAAAGATTAGAAATATGCAGGGGGATGAAATAACCCCAATCAAGAGCCTATCATCTTGTCTGCTGGTCTGACCAGTTAATCAAACTATAGCACTTTTCTTGGGCGAATTCAATCTCTATTTTTGGTCGCCCATCTCTCGGGCGGCGCTTTCGACGATCCGAAAGCCCTGGTGGATTAATTTCTCCAGGTGACGTTCAGTATCTTTGTCCAGTGTCTTCCCTGCTTCGATGTCATCCAGGTAGCGCATCAAGGAGCGCCGTAATCCGCTGGCGCGGTGAGCCCAGTGTGAATCGACCGAAAGCCGTTCCAGTCGGGCAATCAGGTGTCGGGCAAGATCAGAGAGGGATTCTGGCATAACCGGTCAAATCCACGGGTGGCTTCTTAGCTTATTTTACCTGAGGATGGTCGTAAAGCTATTGAATGAGGAAAAGTCGAAATTTGTCTGGATATTGTAATTTCAACCCAATAGCGACACGAAATGGATACAGCACGCCAGATGCTCATAACAGTTACGGAAGTGGGAGCCCGGCGCGGGCTCCCTATTCGGTTTAAGGATGGTTTTTTTACGGATCCACGGTTTCCATATACAATTAAACCACAATCAGCGTACGAGCAGAGGCAAAAGGAGCGCAAAATACCATGGATATGGAGCTTAAAGACAAGGTGGCATTGATTACCGGGGGAAGCATCGGGATCGGATTGGCAGTAGCTGAGGCATTAGTGAAGGAAGGTGTGCATCTGGTCCTGTGTGCGCGTGGCCAGGAGCGGGTGCAGGAGGCTGCCCAGAAGATTGCTGGCCAATCTGGCGTGCGCGCCTATGGCATCCAGGCCGATGTGGCGAAGGCGGATGAGATCGACCGTTTAGTCGCCGAGACGGGGCGATTGTTTCCCGAAGGGGTGGATATCCTGATCAATAACGCCGGCACTGGCAGCAACGAGACGGTGATGGATGCACCGGACGAGAAATGGCAGTATTATTGGGACCTGCACGTCATGGCGGCGGTGCGCCTGGCGCGTGGGTTGGTGCCACTGATGCGCAAGCGCGGTGCTGGGGTGATCCTCAACAACGCCTCCATCTGCGCCAAGCAACCCTCATGGTACGAGCCGATTTACAACACCACCAAGGCAGCGCTGATGATGTTCTCCAAGTGCCTGTCCAATGAGTTGATTAAAGAGAATATCCGGGTGAATTGCATCAACCCCGGGTTGATCCTGACTCCCGATTGGATCAAAACCGCCAGGCAGCTCACTTCCGGAACTGACCAGACCTGGGAGCAATACCTGGATAAAGTCGCCAAAGATAATGCGCCGATCGGTCGTTTCGCCTCAACCGAAGAGCTGGCAAATTTCTTTGTCTTCCTGTGTTCGCCGCGTGCCAGCTATTGCGTCGGTTCCACCTATTATGTGGATGGTGGGTGGTTAAATGTTGTGGCATAACGGGTGAAATTATGCCGGTTCTCCTTGCCAGAGGCGTTGCATCTCCTCGCAGGTTGCCAGCAGGGTATCCAGGTCGCCTTCGGCTTCGATTCGCCCGTTTTTCAGGACAATAATATGGTCGGCACGCCGCAAAGCCGGACGGCGATGAGTTGCCACCAGGCAGGTAACGCCTTGGATTTCGAAGACCCGATCCCATAACTGGAGTTCAGTCTCGACATCCAGGGCGCTGGAAAGGTCATCCAGGACCAGCAGTTCGGGTTCGCGCACGAACATGCGCGCCGCTGCGCTGCGTTGGCGCTGCCCGCCGGAGATTTTCACCCCTTTGGAACCAATCACAGTATCCAGTCCGTGTTCCAGATCCTCAATATCCTTCTCTAAAACGGCCAGGCGAATCGCCCTGGGAAGGTTGACTTTATCTTCTGGCAAGCCCATCAAGATGTTATCCTTGATCGATTCGCTGAATAGCAGCGGCACCTGGGCAGTATAAGCAGAACGCGGAGGGATAAAGAAGGTGGCTGGGTCCTCAACGAGCTGACCATTCCAGTAAATTTCCCCGCTTTGCTTGGGCAGCAGACCGAGCAAGGTACGCAGCAGCGTAGTCTTTCCAGAGCCGATCCGGCCGGTGATGACTGTGAACGAGCCGCGCTTCAGGTTCAGGGAAATATCTTCTATTCCGCGTCCGGTGTCTTCGTAGCGATAAGTCAGGCCAGTGGCTTGTATCTCTCTTAATTGGTGCCTGACTGACTTGCGGATATACGGGATGGGCGGCAGTTCACCGGTGACATACACCGGCGTGTGTCGGACGAGCGATAGCGGAGGAGCGCCCTGCAGGAGGGTGATCATGCGCGCCAGGGCAACCCCGGCCTGACGGTACCAGCCCATCAAAATGCCGGCCATGGCGGTGAACTCGGTGGCAAACCCAAGGTAGAAAATAAACAGGGCAAAATCGCCGAGTGTCATAGCCGGACCGCCTGGCCCACTGGCGTTCAACGACTGCGCTACCAAGAGCAAGATCACGCCGGTGATGATATTGATAAAGTTCCAGACGGCTGATTCGATAAATGCCATGAAAAGCCGATCAGCGATAGCTGCTTTGCGTCGTCCTTCGTTTAATCGAGAAAACCGCGCCAGCACATTGGTCTCTGCCGTGGCTACCTTCACTGCTTGGGCCGATCCAAATATCTCGCCGATGAAATCGGTCACTCGCCCCGCAGCCTTTCGGTTGGCTTCGCGGAATTTTTCGATCTTATCCATTGCCTGCCTGACAATCAGGATGATAATCACGAATGGGATATAGGCGATCAGTGTCACGCGCACATTGATACGTAGCATGGTGACCAAGGCGATAATAGCGAACAAAGCCTGCCCGATGGTGAAGGGAATCTGCTGGGTAAAATCGCTGGCGTTATTGACATCGTCGCGGAAGCGGCTGATGGCTTCACCTGGTGATTGTGGAACCGATTTTGCCCCTGGCCGGTCCAGGATACGGGCTAGCAAATTCTTCCGCAGCAGAGCGCCGGTCCGAAAGCCGTATAAGAATGAGGCATAGATATCCCCAAAAATGACCATTCCCCGCCCTACCGCTAATCCAACCACAATGGCAGCGATGGCTTCGGGCGTCAGTCCCAGGCTTGCGCTACCGCTCAGCGTGTTGAAAAACTCGCGCAGCACCAATCCGCTCAGTTGGGGAGCGAGACCGAAGATGAAAATGCGCATCAGCAGGATGGCCAGGTACAACCAGGGTGAAAAACGGATCATTTTCCAGAAATAACGCCAGGATTGTTCAGGTGGCCTTTCGGCCGTTGGCTTTGGGATAGTCTGCTCTTGTACGGTCATGCCAACACCTCTTCCAGCCCGGTTTGGAGTAGCTGATAGAAGCGCGAGGAAGGATCATCAACCAGACGAGCGCGTTCGCCGTATTCCATGATTTGCCCATCCTCCAGGATCAAGATATCGTCGGCGCGCTGCACTGTGCCCAGTCGGTGGGCGACGATGATAGCCGTCCGGTTACGGACAAGTTTATCTACTGCTTGCTCGATCAGGTATTCGGTAGCCGGATCGAGACGCGAGGTGGCTTCATCCAGGATGACCAGGCCAGGGTCGCGCAGGAAGATGCGGGTAAAAGCCAACAGTTGCGCTTCACCGGCTGAGAGTCCGCCTCCACCGGATTCCAGCTCGGTATCCAGCCCGTCTGGTAAGGATTGATACCATTCCCATAATCCCAGGTCGCGGATTGCCTCCAGGATTTTTCCATCGGGGATGGAGGGATCGAAAAACGTCAGGTTCTCGCGCACGGTGGCGTGGAAAAGCTGGATGTTTTGGGTAACCATGCCCACGCGGCGGCGCAGCTCTTGAATGGGCACCAGGCGGACATCCAGCAGAGCTCTGGTGTTTCCAAGGCAAACACTGCCTTCATCTGGATCATATAGGCGGAAGAGCAGGCGGGTGAGCGTGGTCTTTCCGCTGCCCGTCCGTCCCAACAGACCGATCACTCGGCCGGGTTTAAGGTGAAAAGAAACATCGCACAGCACCATTTCCTTTTCAAGGAGTTTTTCCTCCTCAATTTCCGGGATCACACCAGTCGGAGGGTCTCCAGTCTGGGAAGTGGCTTCTTGAGGAAGAGCGGAGGTGCTATCACTGTAGCCAAAAGTGACCTGGTCAAATTCCACCGAAAGCGGGCCTGGCCTGAGCATGGAGTGCACTGGGATAGTGAAATCGTCCTCGCCGGCGATCTTTCCCTGGAGGCGCTGGATGCTCAGGACGCGCGTCAGGCTGGCACCTGCTCGCTGCAAATCCTGCATCTGTTGGGTGATGCGTTCCAAAGGCCAACTGAGCATATTCGTGTAGTAGATGATCATGTAGACTGTCCCTAGGGTCAGGACGTTCGATCGGTATAGGAATGCACTCACCAGGAATGCCACCGCGTTCCCTACAGCGAACAGCACCCAGGTGGTATTGAGCAGGATGTTCAACTTCAGCCCAGCTCGGATCGTCTTGCGCATCAGGTCGCGGGTGAGTTTGTAAAAGCGGTTCAAAACGTAGTCTTTGGCGTTGTTGGATCGAATATCCTCTGTGCCTGTAATCCGTTCCTCCAGGAAGCCATACAGATTAGCACTGGCCTGACGTTCAGCTTCCCAACTCGGAACGGCGATATTGCCCAGGCGCAGCAACACCACCGCAGTGATAATGACGAAAACGGTTAAGGATAGGCTGACTCGCCAATCAACCCAAAGTAGCACCACCAATATGCCGATCATCAGGAGCAGATTACCAATAACCTGCAGGATGAACTGCGAGAAGAAGTTTGAAAGCGCCATCACATCGCCGTCAATCCGCTCAATCATCTCCCCAGGGGTATGCGAAGTATGGAAAGACATATCCAGCGCCAGACAGTGACGGGCCAGTTCTTGACGTAGATCGTTGGTCGCTGCCCAACCCAGGTTTTCGGCGATATACACCACCAGGACACCGATGAGCTGTTGGGCGGTGGCAATGCCAATGAAAAGCAAGGCTGTGCGGGTCAGCAATTGTTGTGCGCCACCAGCTCGAGCGGTATCAATAAAATAGGCCATAATTTGAGGGTTGACCAGCTGCAAGCCGATGTTGATAAACATGACCAATCCCAGAATAAGCACCAGGTGTAGCCGCGATTTCAGGTAGCTCACCAGGAAGATCGCGTAATCTTTGACAGTGGCAAAGGATTTCATTTGGGAATTGTTCATAGAATCTGGATTATACAGCAATGTTGCCGCTTTTGGATTGCTCTCAAATTGCCCGATAGGATGAACTTCAAGTATATTTAAGGTAGGAGGTACTTATGAAAATTGCCATCGGTGGAATCTCGATCGAATGCTGTACATTTTCGCCATTGCTCACCCGCCTGGAGGATTTTGAGATCCTGCGAGGAGATCGCCTGGGAGATGAATTTCCATTTCTCAACGAATACACTGGGCAGAGCTTTGTACCGTTAATCTGGGCTGGAGCCGTACCGGGTGGTGCGGTAGTGCATTCGGCCTATGACCAGATCAAGAATGAGTTTTTGCAGGGCGTGCGCCAGGGGCTTCCCTGGGATGGGGTTTACCTGCACATGCACGGGGCGATGTATGTTGAAGGGATGGAGGACGCAGAGGCGGACTGGGTTACTGCAATACGCCAGGTGGTGGGACCCGATTGCCTGATCGCCGCCAGTTATGACCTGCACGGCAATCTCTCTTCAGGGGTGATGAAAGAGCTGAACCTGGTCTCCGCTTACCGCACTGCCCCGCACGAAGATGCGGAGGAGACCCGTCACCGCACCATTGATCTGCTGGTACACTGCCTGAAAGAAGACCGGCGCCCCTATAGAGCCTTCCAGGAAGTGCCTTTGCTGTTACCCGGTGAGAAGGCCATGACGACCACTGAGCCTGGGGGTAGTCTGTATGGGATGATCCCTGGATTGGTTCGCAAGTACGGGTTGTTGGATGCCTCCAGCCTGGTGGGTTTTGCCTGGGCGGATGAGCCGCGCTCGCGGGTCAGTGTGGCGGCATTCGGATATGACGAAACCTCGACCGGTCAGGCGGTGAAGGAGTTGGCCCGCGCCTGGTGGGAACGGCGCCAGGAATTCCGGTTTGGTATGCCAATTGCCAGTGTGGATGAATGCATCCAACAGGCGCTACAAGATCCCCGCCAGGCAATCTTCATCAGCGACGCCGGGGATAACATCACCGGCGGTGCAGTGGGAGACGTGCCATATGTGCTCGAACGGCTCCTGCAGTTCCGGGTGCAGGATGCAGTCTTTGCCGAGATCCCCGACTCATCGGCAGTCGCGACTTGTTTTCAGGCCGGTCCAGGGGTGGAATTGGAACTCAATCTTGGTGGAAAATTAGACCCCATCCATGGAAGTCCACTCGCGCTGCGTGGAAAAGTCATCCGTTTAAACACTACTCCCTCTGGCAATCGGCAGGTGGTTCTCCAGGTGGGTGGGGTGCAGGTGATCTTGCTCGAACGCAGGGATGCCTTCACTACCCTCCGTCAATTTGAGGAGTTGGGCATTCAACCGGCGCTGCACAAGCTGGTGGTGGTGAAGCTCGGGTACCTCTTTCCGGAGTTGGCACGGATTGCGAGTCGCTCCCTTTGGGCGTTCAGTCCTGGGGCACTCAACCCCCTGGTCGAGAGCTTACCCTTCAAACGTCTGGGGCGGCCAATCTATCCCCTGGACCTGGAGATGAGCTGGTCGCCGTAATTCACAGGATATTGAGTAAATTGCCTGTAAGTTCTGGCTGGTACGGGCCCGGGATACTTCCCGATTAATTGCTAATCTTATGGGCGGGCTGTGACCAGGAGCGATTCGGCTTCTGGACTGTGTAAATACTGTTCCGTAATGCGACGACCTGCCAGGATCATGTCAACAGCAGAGTTGAAGTTCCAAAAGCCTGGATCCTGATCCGGGTGGAGTTGGATGAGATGCAGGCGGGTGCTTCCTTCATTTTTCATATTTTCGATCTCCTGGTTAGCCAGGCGTCCCAACAATAAGAAGATGGCTTGCATGCTGATCGCCAGCGTGCCGTGCAGATGTTCTTCTTTTGTCTGAGAAGACGAAGTACAGATTTGCAATGCGATGATCTCATCTGCCCCACGCTCAGCCGCAACCCTGAGTGGAAGGTTGCAGGAAGTTCCACCGTCGATATAAGCTTCACCGTCCACAATCCAGGGCGGAAAGATCAAGGGCAAAGCGGTCGAGGACATCAATCCATCTAGCGGCCGATCCTCGGATCGGTCACCGAAGACGCGCATTGAGCCATCTCGCAGGCAGGTAGCGACCATAAAGAGGCGCGGGCCTGCGAGTTCTCCAAAGGTCTTTTCTGGGGGCGCCCAGCGTTGTATGATCCGCAGGAGGGGTTCGTTAGAGAGCAGTCCATCGCTGCGCGCCAGACGAAGCGGGATTACCAGTGGATTGATCGATGAATAAAGCCGTGGAGCGCCTTCCACCCAGATACGGGCCAGGTTCTGCAGCCCCGCAAGCGTCGGTACGCTTGCTAACCAGGATGCGTTCAGCGCGCCAACGGAAGTTCCCACCAGAATCTCGGGCCAGATACCATGCTCCAGTAAAACCTGGAGTGCTCCCACCTGCAACGGACCGTAATTCCCTCCGCCACTCAAGACAAAGGCTCGCATCACAACCTCGTAAATAGTGCAATCTAGCCTGGCAAGGACGAATTCCTCTTTTCTATTCTACTCGATTTATAATTTGAAAATTCCATGGAAGTGAGATAATAAGTATGGGAAGAATGCTTATGAAAAGTAATATTCTTGGAATAACCGCGTTCATCTGCATACTGTTGATGGTTTCCAAGTGCACTTCAAAATCGAACACGAACCTCATAACACCTTGTGCAAACACTCCATCATCAACTCATTCTTATCCTGGCGTAACATCAATTCCCACTCTCTCCGAGCCCTCCTCGGTCGCATCAGGTCTATCTATTTCGTCTGCTCCAGGACCAGGTTGGATTACCCCGGCGCCAGTGCAAGATTTTGCACCCATTCAAAAGATGATCTCATCCGATGGGCAATAGATTACCCAGGCTAGCTTTGATCAACAAGGTGAACAATATCATATCCTGTTAAAAATATTTAACAGCGATAACACTAAGACCTGGACTTTGATTGATCATTGGCAAAGTGGATTGGGATATTCATATCCTCAACCACAACATTGGTCGCAAGACAACCGGTTCTTCTACTTTTTCGAGAGGTGGGTAGCAGATGGGGATTGTGAGTTGTTTCCACTGAATGAGAGTTGGCAAAGATTCTCTGTTGAAACTGGCCAGGTCAGTGTCTATCAGCTTCCTCTTGGCCGCGGCCATGCCTTATCACCTGACGATCGAACGTTGGCCTATATCAGTGTGGAGCCCCCACTGCGTGCGATATTATTAGACCGTAAAGCAAATCAGCAGCAAGAATTACCACTTCCCACACCAGCAATCACAAATGGTCATCCAAAAGCGGGCAATATCCTCTGGTCGCCCAATGGGAATGCGCTTGTTTTGGTTATCGCCTCTGGAGATTTGTGTGACTCACCCGGCCCTGTTTTTACACTGGTGCGGATTGATCTTCTTGAACAAAAGGCCCTGGAGTTTAATGACCGATGGTTTGGAGATGATCCGCCCAGTACGATGGGTATTGCCCAATCATATCTTGCTGTCTGATTGGGATGGGAATAGCTGGTGGATTGATGCATTGAGTGGAGAATCAACAACATCCCCTGAATAATGGGTCCTTAATTTGTACCTTTGACCCACCCTCAAGATAGTTTAAGGGTGATCAACACGATGGCTGCCAGGCACAGGATAATTCCTTCCATTGTGTACGCGAGATAGATTCTTTCATGATCCAGCGGGATAGAAATACTGTCCCAGCCGGATAAAGAGAGGTGAGTACGGCAGCGATATCCAGCCGCGTGTAGCGATTAGCCAATAGGTACAGGCCGTTGGCGAGGGAATCGAGCGCCCCAGCCAGCAAAGCCACCGGGTTCCCTTTGAGCGAGGGCAGGCGCATCCTGGAAAATAACAAAAGAGCTAGCCCAAGTAGAAAAGAGGCGGATTTCTCAATCGCCAGCGGCCCAAAAACCGCTTCTCGACCGGCTCGGGCCAGGAATATAAAAAATGACCCAAATCCGAGCCCGGCATAAAGTCCCAGAAGGAAATCCAAACGAGTTTTCTCCCGAAGAACAGCCTTCGAGAAGGAAACCATCCATATTCCCGGGACGGCTAACCCAAACCCGGCGAGCTGGAACAGGTTGGGCAGGCCAGTCGTCAGTGCGGCAAAGAGCACCGGCAGCGCCGCAGCCACCACCCCCGAGACGGGCGAGACTATGGCAGCGTTGCCATAAGAGAGTCCGCGGTAGAGCGCCGCCAGACCCAACGCTCCGCAGATCCCTGCCAGGCTGGTCCACAGAAGGGTTTGGGTGGTGGGCCATTTTTCCTGCCATATCAAAGCAAGGCCAGCCATTGCGATAATGCTTATAACCGAGGAGATCACCAATACCTGATATTGGTGGCTTCGGCGGGTAGCCACCCCACCGGTGAAATCAGCGCCGCCGTAAACCAGAGCGGAACATAAGGCAAGAAAGGCGCCGATCAGTTGAGAGGGTATCATAAGCGAGCCTTAACCGAATCCAGCCTGAGGCATTGAACGGGCCTTATGGCTCATAATGCCCGAATGTGCGTCTTTTAGTGGGAAAGTCTCACTATTATAAAGGATTCTTGGGTAAGGTCTAATGCTCCCCAGGCTTTAACTTCTCAGCACCAGGCAGTTTGCCGATTAATTGCTCGGGTTGGTGGATTAAGGTAATGGAATTTCTTTGAGCTGTTCGGGGTCGAGAGGTTAAAGGCTGGGCGACCAGTCAGGCCGGTTTTTTTTCTGGATACTGCAGATTTCATCAAGGGCTTTGCAGATGGTGCCATCATATGAAGGAAGAAATGGTCTTGTTCAGATCAACGGAATCCAATGGTGTTCCGGTGCAGGATGGGACCGATCGGGGTGATGTTGAGTGATCATGAGTAGGGTCGCTAATTCACGCGTGAGATGCGTGCTGTAGCACGGAAATTAGCGGCTGGCGAGAACTCAGCTCGCCAGGAAGTGGTGAGTAATGCTCGCGGATAAGTGACCCTTTTGCGGCAGCATATCTTCAAGGAGGATCATACTCTTTTCCCAATGGCCCATCGCTTTATTCCACTGGACCAACAGGGATAGGCAGAGGAAGGTTTTGAGCAGGTAGAACCCGAGGAAACCGGCGAGGGTGTGCACGAGAAGTACCTGGCATTGTCGGAACAGCTTGAGAAGGAGAGGGTAAGCAATGGCGAGACGATAGGACGGTTTCTCTGTTATACTTCTAAAAAAAGCCAGAGAGACGTTGAAACCAATCGCACTGGGGAAGTCTATACGCCTGTTTCAGAAAGAACACCAGAAATCTTCTGTTTTGGGGGTGTTATGGCGATGTTATGGATACATGCGGCCCTACTGGTTAACCTCCTTGGGGGCTTACCTGAGCACATTAGGGATTACCTTGCTCACGGTATTAACTCCCCAGCTCATCCGTTGGATTATCGATCAGGGTATTGGTGAAAAGAATATACCTCTTTTGGTGTCAAGTGTTCTCCTTTTATTGGGCATTACGGTTGTTCGCAGCTTTTTTACCTTTTTCCAGGGACGTTTGAGTGAAGTAGTCTCGCAAAATGTGGCAGCAGACTTACGTGGAGAGATTCAGAGGAAGCTGACAGTGTTGTCATTTTCCTTCCATGACCGCAGCCAGGCTGGAGACATTCTTTCGCGCTCGATCCAGGATGTGGATCGGGTTCGCTTCCTGACTGGCCGGGCTACTCTACGCGTGATAGATAGCGCTGTTTTAATGCTGGCTACTGCTGGCATCTTGTTATGGATGAATCCTGGCTTGGCATTGCTGGGGATCGCCATCATGCCTATCCTCGCCGCGCGGGCAATTACCTTCGGGCGTGCCATTCGTCCGCTCTCTGCAGCCATTCAAAAACAATTGGCCGTGCTAACGACCCGGGTAGAGCAGAACTTGCGTGGAGCGCGTGTGGTCAAGGCCTTTGCTCAAGAAGGGCTTGAGTTGAAACGATTTGACCTGGAAAACGAGCGTTGGTACGAGCTCACTGCACGTTCGGCCCGTGTGGAGGCAACGGGTTCTTCGCTTCTCCCGTTGATAGCCAACCTGGGATCGGTGTTCATCCTGTGGTACGGTGGGATGCTGGTGATGCGCAGTCAACTGACTCTTGGGGAGCTGGTGGCGTTCACCACCTATATTGGACAGCTGCTCAACCCGGTACGGAACCTGGGTATGGTGATCCCGGCTATCACCCTGGCAACCGCGGCTGCCGAGCGCGTCTTCGAGATTCTGGATGCCGTTCCTGAGGTGCAGGAAGCTCCAGACGCGTATGAGCTCCCGCCCTTCCAGGGGTTGGTTCGCTTTGAAAATGTCTCATTCACTTATGGACGAAAGCGGGAAGTGCTCAAGAATATAGACCTTGAGGCGCGACCTGGCCAGATTATTGCTCTGGTAGGTCCTACTGGCTCAGGAAAATCCACGATCATTAACCTGATCCCGCGTTTTTACGATCCAACGGAAGGTCGGATCACCATAGATGGAAATGATATTCGCTGTGCCACACTGCAATCACTGCGTAGCCAGATCGGGATCGTCTTACAGGAAACCACCTTGTTTGCCACATCAATTGGGGAGAACATCGCCTTTGGCAGCCATGAGGCAAGCATGGCGGATGTTATTTCGGCAGCCAAAGTAGCTCAGGCGCACCAATTCATCATGCAGATGCCAAACGGATATGATACATTGGTGGGTGAACGGGGAGTTACGCTCTCTGGTGGACAGAAGCAGCGGGTTGCCATCGCCCGCGCTATCTTGACAAATCCGCGTCTTCTGGTGTTGGATGACGCCACTTCCAGTGTCGATACCGAGACAGAACAGTTGATTCAGCAGGCACTCGATCAGCTGATGCGCGGAAGGACCTCTTTTGTGATTGCTCACCGGCTCAGCACCGTAATGCAGGCAGATTGCATTCTGGTGCTGGAGAAAGGTCGTATCACCGCTCGTGGTACACATGACCAGCTTCTACACAGTTCGGCATTATATGCTGAAATATATCGCAGGCAGTTAAAGCCGAAGTAGGTGTTTTGATGGGATTTGGAATCGGTACTCCCGGACCGCGGATAGGACCGGGAGCCTTGCTCGAGAAATTTGGTGATGTTGAAGACCAGGGCCAGGCATTCAACGGTCGCGTGGTGGCGCGTTTGTTAGTCTTTCTTCGCCCGTACTGGCGTCTATTAACGTTAGCCTTTCTCCTCATGCTGGTGGCCACTTCACTTACCCTGGTTATTCCCTACCTGCTCAAAATTACATTTGACCGGTATATCTCGGCAGGGGATGGTCAAGGGTTAGTGAGAATTGCACTACTTATTGGAGTTGCTTATGTGGGGCTTTACCTGAGTTCCGCCAGTCAGCAATATATTCTTTCCCGGTTGGGCCAGCGCGTTCTGGCTAACCTGCGAGCCGAGCTTTTTTACCACCTGCAAGCGCTTTCCCTCAGGTATTATGATACTCATATCATCGGTGTGACCGTTTCTAGGGTCATCAACGATGTGGCAGTGATTAATGATCTTCTCTCTCAAGGCTGGATCACCTTCATCGGAGATGCATTTATCCTGGTGGGGATCATAACAATCATGCTCTCGATGGATGCACACCTGGCATTGTATTCTTTCCTGGTGCTTCCTTTGATGGTGGTTGCTACGGTTCTCTTTGCTCGGAATGCCCAGAAGGCTTATCGCGAAACCCGGACTCGGGTCGCGGAAGTAGTCGGCAACCTGGCAGAAGAGATTGCCGGGATGCGCGTCATTCAGGCCTTTGCCCAGGAGGATAACACCCAGGCCCGTTTTCGCCAGATTAACCGAGCCAATCGCGACGCGCATATCAATGCAATATCTCTTTCGTTTATCTTCCTGCCGACCATCGAGCTGCTCAGCACGCTGGCGACGGCGGTAGTGTTATTATTTGGCGGCCTGGCAGTGATTCGTGGTGAGACAACATTGGGTGTGCTGGTGGCATTCCTTTCCTATGTTTCCCGCTTTTTCCAGCCTATCCAGGAACTCAGCCGGCTTTATACGACGATGCAGTCGGCGATGGCTGGTGGTGAGCAGGTGCTGCGCTTGCTGGATACACAGCCAGATGTACTGGATCGTCCCAAAGCCAGGGAAATGCCCGCAATTCAGGGAAGGATCGAGTTTCAAGAGGTCTCCTTCCGCTACCATCCCGATTCGCCCGAGGTGTTACACAAGGTGAGCTTGGTGATCCAACCCGGGCAGCATGTTGCCCTGGTCGGCCCGACCGGGGCAGGCAAGACCACCATAGCCAATCTGATAGCTCGGTTTTACGAAGTGACCGCTGGTGCGGTGTGCATTGATGGCTTGGATGTACGGCAGGTGACTCAATCATCCCTGCGCAGGCAGGTTGGTATCGTTCCGCAGGATGCGTTTCTTTTCGCGGGGACGATTGCAGAGAATATCCGTTTTGGTCACCCAGAAGCCAGTGACGAGGAGGTGGAGCAGGCCGCGCGCATGGGCAATGCCCACCAATTCATCCAATCCCTACCGGATGGTTATCAGACAATCGTATTGGAAAGTGCAGCCAATCTTTCAGTGGGCCAGCGCCAATTGATTTGTATCGCTCGGGCTGTGCTTACCGATCCACGCATATTGATCCTGGATGAGGCTACTGCCAATATTGATACCGTCTCCGAAGGCTTGATCCAACAGGCATTGGAGCGTTTGTTGCAAGGCCGCACGGCAGTGATCATCGCTCATCGCCTGAGTACCATCCAAAATGCTGACCTGATCTGTGTGGTGGATGAGGGTCAGGTAATCGAACAAGGCCGGCATGAGGAATTAATCGCTCAAGCCGGCTTGTATCGCACATTGTATGAGAAGCAATTTGTGCTGAAAAGCGAAGCACCTGAACAATCGCCAGGAAACTAATTCAGATAACGCAATCCCTCTTCGATCTGGTCGATAAAGCGATCGACCATCTTGTAGGAGGATATGATCGGTAGCTTGGTGAGGATGGCCGGGGGGCACTTTGCCTTATAGGTCTGGGCGCTGACATCATACCCGGCCTGGTTCATGGTTTTCATGAAGGCAATGGCTGTTTCGGCATCATAGAAAAAGATTGAGCTCAGGTGGCGGTAACCCTCCACCCGTTCTACCAAGCGGGGAAATTTCGAGACCACCTCTTTGAGCTTTTCACTATAGTGATCGCCGAGTGCGGCGATATACTCACGGTTGGATTCTACAAACGCCATGGTAATCAGGTAAGCCAGGGATGCCAGTTCCTCCTGTCCATTGGTCACCAGGGCACCAAACTGGTTGAGATTATCGTATTCGGCTGTGGTAAGGATTCGTGATGCTGGATATTGCCCCCCTGGGAATCCCTTGCCGACCGAGACGAAGTCGGGGTTCAGGCCATATTCGCGATACAGGAAGAACTCCGGGGACCAGATACAGGATTGGATCTCATCCACGATGATCGGCGTATCATGTCGGTGACAGAGATCATATACCGCGTGCAAGTATTGGGCATCCAGGCGGATTGCGCCGTAATTCATTAGAATGATTTCGTGGAAAAATCCAGCCGTTTTAAAATTCCCTTCCTCACTGGTGAGCAGGTTCGCTTTAAAATCCTCGAAGTCGTTCAATCGGACCTGCTTCACCACATAAGCCTGGTTGGTTTCTAATCGATCTGCTAGGTCAGGCCACATGCCGCGCAAGATCTGGGTGAGGATGGTGGTGCCATGGTAATTCGCTTTTTTGCCGCCTTCTTGATCTGCAAGGACCAGGAATACCGGTACTCTGCCAGAATATTTAGGCTTTGGAAAGGTGTCTTCCAACCGATAGAAGCGCGCCAGCATCATTTTCAGGGCTGCTTCAACTGCCAGGCTGCCCGTCTCCAGGTTGATCACCCGGTTGAGAAGGTGAGGTTGGTTGGATTGCAAAATGCGTTCCAACGAGGCTTCGTCGCTGGCTGGTAAGCCGTTCGCCACCCGGATCAGTTCTCGCTCCAGCCGGCGGGTGATATGTCCGCGTGTGTTGTTATGAGTAGTGTTGGTGATTCCAAGTCGTCGGGCATTTTCCAACAGGTGGTAACCGGGGAAATCGTGTCCTAAAGAGGCGTGGTAATGTTCGCTTTTAGTGATTAGATAAAGGCGTCCATCTTCGCCAATCCGGAAGAAGCCCGAGGCTGAAAGGGGAGCTGAATCTTTGTTGGTGACCTTATTAAAAGCTGCGGTTCCTGCACCATCCGAGGAACTAGGCAGGCCAGAGGACACTCTTTCGCCTATTGCCTCCAACATTCGATCCAGGTGCTCCTGGTAAGCTTCTGGAAAAAAATCTATCTTTTCTCTGGCGATCTCGAGATAT
>Ga0315268_10000722_pt1 | contig 38510 bp, 25 predicted proteins | sample C1_top_MG_FD_204535 | JGI IMG/M metagenome (GOLD analysis project Ga0315268, IMG submission 204535) | Sediment microbial communities from Yellowstone Lake, YNP, Wyoming, USA - C1_top | ecosystem: Environmental > Aquatic > Freshwater > Lake > Sediment | place: USA: Wyoming | collected 2017-08-01
AACCTGTATCATGGGTATAAGCCGGGCGCTCTGGAATACTCCCTGTCAGCTGGCGGCACTCGCAGCGACGGATACCTGCGGAACGGGGCGATGAGCCTCGGGAATTTCGACGTCCATCTCGGCTACGATTTTCCATTCCGCGGACGATTGACGGCGGATCTCGGCTATGCGGCCATCAAAAAAGAATTTGCGGTATCGAATCGGGTTTCCAAGGCATTCGGTGATGCCGGCTACGGGACCGCCTTGGATCCGTCCTTCCCCGCCTCGGACGGGGAAATCATGTACGGCGCCATGGGCGCTTTAGCCGAGCCCGGAAGCTGGTGGAAGAAAAACCGCTGGACGTTCGACGCAAACTACGAACAGGCGTTGGGAGAATGGGGCCTCGCTGGCCTCCGTTACTGGCAGAATCACGGGGACCGGGAGGCCTACAATACAAAAATCGCAACGAATAAAATTTTTCACAAGGAATTTTTCGACGACCGTTCGAGGGGATTTTCGGCTTCCTACAAACACTTTTTGAAAGGCCAGACGCTGGCTTTTGGCCTGGACTACGGACACCTCGGCGATGACGGCGACAAAAACTTCTCCGACGACAGCCGGGCGCCGTTCCGCAACGGATCCTATGTCTCGACGAATAATCTGGAGTTCTATGGCATGGACGATATCCGCCTTCTCGGTGACCGGCTCTCCATCGTCCCCGGCGTCCGCTATCTCGAGTATCATGGCGCGGCGGGGCCGCAGGGCAAAGTCGAGGGCATCCCGGACCTCAAACGCTCGGGGTGGGCGCCATCGCTGAAGTTGTCCTACGAATACAAGAACGAGGCCCTGGTCTATGTCAGCGTCGCGCGCGCTCTTCGCATGCCAACGGCGCCCGAGCATTTCTGGCATTACGATTACGACTCCGGCGTTGACACGAGCGAACTGCCGTTTCGGGAAGAGGACGGCCTGATCGTCCAGGCCGGCTGGCGCGCTATCCTGCCCGCCGGAACCCGAGTTGAGGTGGCGCCCTATTATTACCGGATTTCCCATTACATCCAGTTCGATTTGATCAATTTTGTCGCCTACAATATCGACCGAGCGGACGTTTATGGCGTGGAGTTCGAAGCCAGCCAAACCTTTGGACAAGGCTGGTCGGCCTTCGCCAATTATTCCTATCAGATGAGCCGGACCGAAGGCGATCCCTTCATCAGCCTGTTCATCGATCCCGCCGACCGGGGTTTCAATGAGCTCCCCGGACTCCCGGCGCATAAAGCGAACCTTGGCCTGCAGTACAGGGCGCCGAGAGGCGTTTCTGCCGCCCTCTTCCTCCAGTTGGTCTCGAGCCAGAAGGTCATCTATAACAACAATACCCTCTACAACACAGACCTGCGGCTTCGGACGCAGGCCGCTTATGCCAGGGTGGACTTCGAAGCGAAGTATCCGGTGGCGACCTGGCTGGAGGCGGATATTTTTATCAGAAACCTGTTCGATGTCGCCTACCAGGAGCGCTTTGGGTTTCCCGCGGCGGGCCGGAATGCGGGGCTCTCGCTCAAAGCCAAATTTTAATAAATAGACCCTGAGGACTTACTCCGAAATCCGGCCGTCGCGCAGGGCGATCGTCCTCTCTGCGATTTTGGCCAGGGCCGGGTTGTGCGTGACCAGCAACACGGTCAAGCCTTCTTTTTGATTAAGGCTTTTCAGGATCATCCCGATCTCCTCGCTCCGCTTGGTGTCCAGGTTTCCCGTCGGCTCGTCGGCCAGAAGGATTTCCGGCTTATTGACGAGCGCCCGGGCGATGGCCACTCGTTGCATTTCTCCGCCGGAAAGCTCGGATGGCCGGTGATCAGTCCTCTTCTCGAGCCCAAGAAACGTCAAGATCTCCATAGGATCGGCTTTCGCCTCGGGCTTCCGGAAAAAGGCAAAGGGCAGGAGCACGTTTTCATAGACCGTCAGGGTGGGGACCAAATAGAATTTCTGAAAGATGTAGCCGAACACGCGGCGGCGGATCCGGGTCAATTCGCTCTCCGAGAGGCTGCAGGTCTCCGCGAAGACTGTTTCTCCGCCGATCTTCAGACTTCCGGCCGTGGCGTTGTCCAGGCAGCCCAGGATGTTGATCAAAGTTGTCTTTCCCGAGCCCGAGGGTCCGATGAAGGAAACGAACTCGCCTTTTCCGACCGTCAGAGAGACGTCATCGACGGCCAGGATGTTCTCGCTGCCGCGGTGGTAGATCTTTTTCAGATGCTGGGCTTCAAGAGCGATCTCTGTGCCGGCCATGTCAATCTCCTTCGCTGCGGATGGATTCGAGCGGCCTGACGCGAGCGGCCCTCCAAGCCGGATACACTCCGCTGACAAGCCCGATGGCGACCACGACGCCCAACGTCAGCAGCCCCAACTGAGTGTTGATGATCACCAGGCTTCCGGTCGGCGTGTAGGGGAGGAGCCGGCGGATGAGGATGTCGGTGATTTTGGACAGAGCGAATGAAAAAGCGATGCCGATGGCGCCGCCGAGCAGGCAGAGGATAACAGTCTCGGTCCAAATCATCCGAAACACATCCCAGGGCATTGCACCCATGCTTTTGATGATCCCGATCTCCTGGAATCGCTCGAAGACCGACATGAGGATGGTGTTGATAACGCCCAGCATGGCGATGAGGATGGCGATCAGGGCGATCGAGAAGACCATGACTTTGGCTGTAGAAACCAGGCTCATGATCGTCGTTTTCACCTGGGCCATGGAGACGACCTGGACGTCGGGCAGATCATAGAGCTTGTTCTCGAGCTCGGCCATGTTAGCTTTCTTGTTGACTTTGATGCCCGCGGCCGTGATCAAGCCTTGCTTATCGAATATCTTCTGGACGGTCCGGAGGGGCACGAAGATCGTCCCATCGTCCGCCGTTCCTGACCTGGCCAAGACGCCGACGACCTTGAGCTCGACATTTTTTTCCGGAATGAGGAGCTTGTCGCCGACCTCACGCTGTTCGAGCTCGGCCGCCTCATAGCCGACGACGGCCTCCATGGCGGTGGGATCGGTAAACCAGGCGCCCTGCTTAAATTTAAGGTAGGATTTCATCGCTGGAAAAGTGACCGGATCAACGCCGAGATAGGCATTGATCCCGCCGCTTTCTCCTTTGTTAGGATCAAAGATTGCGGCCATGAGCTGGGGCGTGAGTTGTTCCACTTCGGGATGCTTGAGGATATCCGCGAGGATCGACTCCTTCATATAGCGGAGCCCCGTGCCCCCCTTGAGCATCAGGGTGGCGGCCTCGTAGGGGCAACCCTTGGCGGTCACCAAGACCTGGAAGCCCATGTTATCGATGTCCTTGTTAAGAGCCGACTCATAGCCCTTATTGAAACCGAGCAGGCTGACGAGAACCCAGGCTGAAAGCCCGATGCCTAAAATCGTCAGCGCGCTCCGGGTTTTTTTGCGCAGCAAGTTTTTATAGGCCACCTGGTAAATGCTGATTTTCTTCGCCATAGCAACTCCTTTAAAGCACGGGTCCTGTCACGGCATATCCCCGTCCGTCCTCGCCAAAGACCCTCCCACCCACCACTCATTGGCTGCGGGCGTGCGGGGATATGCCGCACCACCCGCGCTCACTATTTTCGAATATCGATTACCCAATAGGAACTCGTCGCATAAAATCAAATTTTTCTTTGTCGCCCGGAGAGCGGCCCGGAAATCGGATTCAGCCTCCGGAGCGGGGTTCTTGATGGCCGCGACACGGCTTTCGCCCTTCACTTGTCCCGTGACGACGTTGTAGGGCATGAAATCCTTAAGGTTCAGGCCGACAAACTGGCGGCCGAAAGCCGGGTCCCGGAGGAGCTTTGCGGACTGATTGGTAAGCTTCTGAAAATAGAAGGCGCGGATGGTCCCTTCTAGATCCAGCGCTAAAAAGACCTGGATGCCGCCGAACTGTCCCTTCTGGTTGACGCCGTGAATGTAGCCGATAAGCTCCTGTCCCTTGAAGACCTGGTACATCGTGTAGGGAACATCCGCGGTTTCGTAGAGTCCCTTGAACGTGTCGCCGAGCCTCTCTTCGATCCTACGGAGGAGCGCTTCACCACCCTTCCGGGCGATCGAAACATAGATCGTTTTGTATCCCGTCGATTCAGGGAAGAGACGCTTGACGTCGCGGTCCGGATCGTTGAGGTCGCAGCCGACCGCCCCAAACAAAAGAGCCGCGAAATACAGCAGGACTAGGATTCCATAAGATAATTTGCGCATGGGATCTCCCAGGAGTTGGTCTTCTAGAGCCTGATTCCTTTGTAGTAATAAACCTGGATGACGAAGCGAGTGTCTTTCATCTCCTCGTCATATTGGACCATCGCCCGCAGGGTCCAGTCCGCCGTCGCCAGATAGGTTGCTCCCACGGAAAACTGGACTTGAGCCTTTAGCTTGGTGAAGACGATCACCGGCTGCGCCTCGAGCTTCAACCGGCTCTCCTCGAGCAATCCGACGCTTGTCCGCCAGAAAAGGGCGAATATGCCCTGCCTATCCAGCCCGCCGGCCATAAATTCGAGGCGATGCTCCAGATTATTCCTGAGCACGGTGAAGTCCAGGCCGGCCGCATAGAATTCCATGGGCGTCTCCGACATCAAATGGTACCCCATGACATCCAGGACATTTCCGTACCCCACCGAGAATCCGACGCTGTGATTGTCCTGGTTGAGAATGCCCCGGGAGTACCGTCCCGAAAGAAAATAGTTGCCCTTGAAATAAAGGGGCATGCCCGACCCCGTCGTCAACGAAATCCCCGCGTTTCCCCAGGCGTAGTCATGCTCGACGCCCACTCCCCAATCGCGGTCAAAGCCAAGGCCGTTCATACTCAGGGGCTGCAATAGCTGGCCATGGTTGTCGAGGCTTGAGGAGAGGCCGAACTTCGGACGATTGTGTCCGATCCATATATCGACCGCCCTCGTCTTGAGCTTGAGATAGGCGTTGTAGAGCTGCGGTTCGAGCGTTCGTTCTCCTTCGGCGTTGACGGCCAGGCGGGCCTGGACGGCCAGGACGGCAAAATCTCCGGATGCCCCGGAAAACCTCTGCACGTAGTCAAAGCCCAGACTGGGCTTCTGCATAGCTTCCTTTTGGCTTATCGAAAAATAGACCGCTTTTTTCAAAGCGGTGGAATAGCCCGCGATTCCTTGGGCTTCGAAAAAAAAGAGATAACTGGACGAGAAGGCGAAGCAGGGCAGCCCGGCCAGCATCAAGAGAGCCCCAGCGACTGCTTTTTTAGACATCGAAGGTCAAGCTGCCGGCAAAGATAATCTTCCCTTCCTTGAAGAAAGTCAGCCGGACTTCCCAATCACCCGGCATGACGATATTCACCGGCAGAAGGTAGTCCCCCTTTTTGTTTAGCTTAAATTCCTGGTCGCCCGAATCATGCGCCCCCCTCATCGAGGGCATGTCGGAACGGCCTTTGAGGATGAACGGAGTCAATTTTTCTCCCTTTTTGTTTAAGATTTGGACGATCAGGATGACCGTTCCCATTTTCGGTCTTTCGCTGAATTTGTAGATGAAACAGATATCTTCATCGATGACGCATTTTTTTCCCGGCCCCGGCAGCGGCTTATAGACGACCTCTTCTTGGCTCCCTCCGGCCTGGCCGGAGAATAGCACTTCCGGGCCGACACCGGAGAAGACGGGCGCTGCCGCAGCCGCCAAGAATCCAATGAACATACCCAAACCGAGCCAGCTGGCAATTGTTGATCGATAGCTCATCGTATGCTCCTTCCATAAATTATACTATTCCTATAAAGATTATGGAAGGGGGGCCGGGTCCGTTTGCCCCGCTGAGAAAGTTGACGGCCTATTTTTTTGAGTGCTATTCAGCCGCGCCGACAAAGCCTGAAGCGAGCCGGCTAAGATTTGACCGCCGCCTGATCTTTATCCTTAGCGGCGAGAGGTTTTGGTGCCTTCAGGGCCGACGGTTTTTCAAAAGGAATCTTGGAGATGATTTCATCGATTGTCGTGATGCCTTCCGCGATCTTCTCCCAAGCGTCTTCAAAGAGAGTGACCATTCCGGCGCTGCGGGCCGCGTTCCAGAGTTCTTCTTCGCTACATCCGTGGGCGATGAGCCTCTTGAGTTCGGCGTTGAGGATGAGGAATTCGTAAACGCCGACCCGGCCCCTGAAACCCGTGTATCGGCATTCCCGGCAGCCGCGGCCCTTGTAGAATTTTTTGATTTTTGCGACCTCGAGTTCCAGGACGGTTTCCGGCGATTGCGTTTCGACTTTGCAGTCCTCGCAGATCCTCCGGACGAGCCTTTGGGCGAGGATGCCGGTGATGGAGGATGCGATGAGGTAGGGTTCAAGCCCGATGTCGATCAGCCTGGTGATCGTGGCGATGGTATTGTTCGTATGAACCGTGCTCAAAACAAGGTGGCCTGTGAGGGCGGCACGCGTGGCGATTTCGGCTGTTTCGAGATCGCGGATTTCCCCGACCAAAATCGTATCGGGATCCTGCCTCAGGACGTGACGCAGGACAGTTGGAAACGTCAGGCCGATGGCTTCATTGATCCCGACCTGGGTGGTGCCGTGGACGCGGTATTCCACCGGGTCTTCGATCGTCACGATATTTTTGGTCTCGGACTGAAGCTGCTGAAGGATGGCGTAAAGGGTGGTCGTCTTGCCGCTTCCTGTCGGCCCTGTGACGAGGATCATGCCCTGAGGGTGGCTGATCAGGCTCAGGAGAGTCTTGAGCGTTTGGTCGGGAATCCCCAGCTTGCTGAGCGGTACGAGGCCTGTCGTGTGGTCGAGCAGCCTGAGCACGACTTTCTCTCCATAGACCGAGGGCAGCGTGGAAATCCGGATGTCGATTTCCTTCTCCTCGAGCCGGAGCAGGGTCCGGCCGTCCTGGGGGAGCCTCTTGTTGGTGATATCCAAGTCGGAGATGATCTTGATCCGCGTGACCACGAACTCATGGATATGGGAGGGGTACTTGAGCATATTCTTGAGCTCGCCGTCGATCCGATAGCGGACCTGGATGTCTTTTTCACCGGGCTCGATGTGGATGTCGCTGGCCCTGGCCTTGGCCGCGTCGACCAGGATCATGGTCACGAGCTTGACGATGAGGGGGGCATCGCTCAGCTTGTCCACGGTCTGGACGTTGATTTTTTCTTCTTCAACCTTTTCCGATTCTTCGCCTCGGAAAAATTCGACTTTCTCCCGAATGGGGATTTCACGGATCAAGTCGAGCAGATTTTCGGGCGAGGTGTAATATTTTTCGACGGCATTGCGGATGCTGTTTTCGGAGGCCACGACGACCTCGATTCTCCGGCCCGTGATGAAGGCGATGTCGTCCACGGTCTGCCAGTCGAGCGGGTAGGCCATGGCCACGACCAGTTTTTTGCCCGCGAGTTCGATGGGCAGGACGACTTTTTGCTCGGCAATCTCTTTGGGGATGAGACTGAGGACCTCCTTGCTGGGCTCGTAGGCGGTGCAATCCACAAGGCGGATGGCGAGTTGCTTGGAGATGGCCTCCGCAGCCTGGTCCTCGTTGATATAGCCCAGTTCGATAAGGATTTTTCCCAGAGGCTTATCTTTGGTCGTCTGGAGAATCAAGGCGTTTTCGAGCTGGCTGGGGCTGATGAGTCCCGCTTCCATCAGCACCTCACCGATTTTTTTACGTTTGGCCATCGCCGACCTTCTAATCCAAGAGATAGGACGCAGCCCCGGGGAAATTTTCTCGGTTTCCTTGGCTGGCCCGCGCTTCCAGCTTTAAAAAAGTCAGACCATTTTATACCACAGCTGGCCCCCCCGGTCAATTGTGGTATGACCGTCGCGCCGCTTTCCTTCCAAGAGTGTCCCTCCTGAAGATACATAGCCAGATGCTCCTTGGAAGGAAGGCAGCGAGCGGAGCGAGCGTTGGAAGGAAACCCTAGGGAAGGGTTTCCTTCCAAGAGTGTCCGTTGACAGTGATTCTCCCCGGGTGTATGGTGGCTTAAGCGGAGATCGGAGTGCGACCCTCACGCGCGGAGACGCACGCCGGCGCGGCGGGAAAAAATGGAACGAACCACAGGGCGAAACCCTGCGTCCGTCTATGCAGACAAAATCCTTGATGAAATCTTCTATGCGCTGGGTGTCTCGAAGACCGGAGTGTGGCGCAGATTGTTGGTCCCTTTTTTCCGGCCGCCCGCCGGCCGCTTTGGCCGTCTGATGGCCCGAGCCGACCAGGAGGTCGGATTTTCGGGGTTGAGCGGGGGTTGCCGGGCCATCCTGACTGATCTTTCGCTCAATGTTTCCGCCCGCGGTGTGGACAACATTCCTTTGGAGGGACCCTTGCTCGTCGTCTCCAACCATCCCGGCGCCTATGATTCTATCGCCATCATGTCCTGTATCCGCAGGAACGACCTCAAAGTCATCATATCGGATGTCGCGTTCACCCGGGCCCTATCGAACGCTGGTCGGTATTTTATCTACGTAGCTTCAGACGGCGGCGGGGGCGCAGACGCCCTGTGGGCTTCGATCAATCATCTTAAACGCGGGGGCTCTCTGCTCGTTTTTGCCCACGGTGACGTGGAGCCCGATCCCGAACTGGGCCCGGACGCCCGTGAGTCCATTCAAGATTGGTCGCGCAGCATGGAAGTCATGCTGCGCAAAGTCCCAGAGACGACACTGCAGGTGACGATTTCGAGCGGCGTCCTGATGTCAAGGTTCACCCGCAGTCCTATTGTCAAGATTCGCAAGACTGAGGTCAAACGTCAGAAACTGGCCGAAGTCCTTCAGGTCTGCCAACAAATGGTTTTTCCGCGCAGCATCCGGACCAATGTCCACGTTTCTTTCGCGAAGCCGGTTAAAGGAAAGGATTTCGCCGGGCAAGATTTGATGCCGGCCGTCATCAAGATCGCGCGCCGGCTCCTTGAGGAACACATGGCTTCTTTAAATTCTGCTCCCTAGGAGGCTTCCTTAAGCGAATTGGCTGGGGGTCGATCAGGATTTGCTCGAAGAGGCCTGGATTCATATAATGGGCGGAAGGATTCGGGATGGCCTGGAATCAAGTCTACGACCCGCTCGGCCATTGGGCTCTTTCGGCGCTGCTCGCCGGGCTCCCGATCTTTGTCTTGCTTGGCTCCTTAGCCTTTCTCAAGCTCAAAGCCCACAGAGCGGCCCTGTTTGGCCTGGCGGCGGCCTGGCTTGTCGCCGTTTTCGTTTTCGGCATGCCGACCGGGAAAAGTCTGGCCGTCGGCGTTTTCGGTGCCGCCTATGGCTTGTTCCCGATCGGCTGGATCATCCTCAACGTCATTTTTCTCTATACCCTCGCTAACGACAAGGGATATTTCAAGATCCTCCAGGAAAGCCTGGCCGGCATTTCTCAAGACCGGAGGCTCCAGCTTCTGTTGATCGCTTTCTCCTTCGGTGCTTTTTTTGAGGGAGCAGCCGGCTTTGGAACCCCGGTCGCGGTGACGGCGGCCATCCTGATCGGCCTGGGGTTCAGCCCGCTCGCTTCCTCGGGGCTCTCGCTCATCGCCAATACGGCTCCCGTCGCCTTCGGCGCGCTCGGCACTCCGATCATCGCCCTGGCCGGTGTCACGGGCTTGGACATTCGCCAGCTGAGCGCCATGGTCGGCAGACAGCTGCCGTTTTTTTCGATCATCGTGCCCTTCTGGCTTATCTGGGCGTTCGCCGGATTCCGGGGCATGATCGAGATCTGGCCGGCCTTGCTGGTGGCGGGCGCCTTCTTTGCCGTCCCCCAATTCCTCGTTTCGAATTTTCACGGCCCCTGGCTCGTCGATGTCGTTTCGGCGGTCGTTTCGATCGGCGCTTTGGTGGCTTTCTTGCGGATCTGGCATCCCCTGACGATTTGGGGTCTCAACGGTGCCGAACAGGATAGAGAGTCCCGCCGGGCGCACGGCTATAGCCGCGTTCAGGTTGTCAAAGCCTGGACGCCCTGGCTCATTCTGAGCATTCTCGTATTTCTCTGGGGGATCCCCCAGGTCAAAGATTTTCTTGACGGTATTTCTTCGGTCAAGGTTTCCGTTCCCGGTGTGGACAGGCTGATCAACCGCATGCCGCCGGTCGTTTCGAAGTCAATGGCGGAGCCGGCCGTCTTTAGCTTCAATTGGCTTTCCTTCACGGGGACCGGGATTTTTATCGCCGCTCTCATTTCGGCCCTGATCATGGGATTCGGCCTTCGCCAGATGGCCGCAGCCTGGCTAAAGACCCTCAAGCGGGTCCGGTTTTCCCTCCTTACAGTAGCCGCTATGCTCGCGCTCGGCTTCATCACCCGCTACTCCGGCTTGGACGCGACCATGGGCTTGGCCTTCGCCCGGACCGGCGCGCTCTATCCTTTTTTTGGAACGATGCTCGGCTGGCTGGGAGTGGCGCTGACGGGCTCGGACACGTCATCCAATGTCCTTTTTGGCAGCCTTCAGAAGATTTCGGCGGAGCAGATCGGCGTCAGCCCGGTCCTGATGGCCTCGGCCAACAGCTCGGGCGGAGTCATGGGCAAGATGATCGACGCTCAAAGCATTGTTGTGGCCAGCACAGCCACCAAGTGGTACGGCCATGAGGGGGAAATTCTCCGCTACGTCTTCTTCCACAGCCTGGCCCTGGCTGCGCTGATGGGGATTCTTATCCTGCTCCAGGCATATGTTTTCCCGTTCACGAAGCTCGTCGTTCGCTGATCCGGTCCATTTTCTTGTACCGGCGTCTGATCTTCACAAGCTCCAGAAACATCTGAACAGAGCTCTTGACAATCCGGACCCTGCTGGGAGGGCAATTTCGCCAGCAGACGGGAACCTGCTTGATTTTATATTCCGAGAGGCGGCAGAGATAGAGGACTTCGACGTCAAAGCTGAAGCCCTTGGTCTTAACGAGGGGGAAAATCCTGCGCGCGACATCTCCTCGAAAGAGCTTGAAGCCGCATTGCGTATCCGGAATGCCTTTCACGAGCAGAAGACGAACGAAGGCATTAAATGTCTTGCCCATGAGCTCGCGAAAATATTTCTGACGGACCTGGATGTCGGATTCAGGATAAGCCCGGGAGCCGATGATGACGTCAAAACCCTCCCGAATCCAATGGACGAATCTGTCCAATTCTTTGATCGGCGTCGACAGATCGGCATCAGTAAATAGAATCAGCTCGCCCTGGGACTGTAAGACGCCTTCTCTGACGGAACAGCCCTTCCCGATATTTTTGGAGCGTTTGATGATGCGTCCATTTTTCATGCCTCTGAGAGCATCCGCGGCCGTCTCCGCGGTGCGATCGCGGCTTCCGTCATCGACAACGATGATTTCGGCGGCATAATCCTGTCGGGCCAGGTATTCGCGGATCCGGCGGAGGGTCTGCCCGATCCGCTCTTCCTCGTTATACGCCGGAATGACTATTGAGAGGAAAATAACATCGGTCATCGTCTCTTAAAAATTCGGCTTATTTCGTTTCTTTGTCCGCGGCCGCCGGAACGGCCGGGGCTCTCAAGTCCGGTTTTGGGTCTCCGAAAAGATAGTGGTTGAACCAGGCCAGGTTGTGCTGCATCACGGCGCGCATGGACTTGGGCTTGCTGATGCCGTGTCCAAAACCCTTATAGACGATCATCTCCACCGGCACGCCCCTGTCTTCGAGAGCCTGCCTGAGCTCGTAGGCATTCGGGATGGGCACGCGTCTGTCCAGCTCGCCGTGCTGGATCATGGTCGGCGTCTTTGCCTTTTGGATATAGGAGATTGGCGATGTCTTCTGGTAAATGAGCGGATCATTCACGGGATTATCGCCCAGATAGTTGATCGTGAAGGGAGTGATGTCGGTATTGTAGTAATAGGTCGCCCAGTCGGAAATCCCTGCTCCGACGGAAATCGCCTTGAACCGGTCCGAAGAGGTTGTCAAGAACGCGGAGATATAGCCGCCCTGACTCCAGCCCATACAACCCACTCTGGCGGCGTCCACCCAGCCCTTCTTGACGAGAAAATCGACTCCCGAAATGACGTCCCACGCATCGCCGACGCCGAGGTTCCGGATGTTGAGCTTGCGGAACTTCTCGCCGTATCCGGCGCTGCCGCGGTAATTGATTTTGAGGATGAGCGCGCCGCGGGCCGCCCAGATATCCGAAGGGTAGTAGCGCGCATCAGGAGAGAGAAGCGCCGGGCGGTCGACGCCGGTCGGACCTCCGTGGATAATACACAGCAGGGCATATTTCTTGGACGGGTCGAAGTCGGCCGGCTTGATCAAAACGCCTTCGATCTCTGTTCCATCCTGGCTTTTCCAGGAGACCACTTCACGCGTTCCCAGGATGAATGCGTTCGCCTGCTCCGTCATTTTTGTCAAAGGACGGGGTGAGAAGGGAAAGTCCGAGACGCAAATTTCGTTGAGCGAGATCGGCGAGGCGGCGCTGAAAGCCATTCGATTTCCGTCCCGCGTGAACGAGTAAGAGCCGGCCATAAAGTTGTCCGGACTCGTGATCCGGGTGATTTTCAACGTGGCAGGGTCAAGCCGGAAAAGATGACCGGCCGTTTTTTGGAGGGCTGAAAAATAGATGCCGTCGTTTGTCCAGGCCACATAGCCCGGATTCTCATCAAATGCGTCTGTCAGAGAGCGAATGGGCCCGCCATCGGCCGGGACTAGAGCCAGGCGGGAGTTGTTGGCATTATATTTCGGGTTGCCCATATAGGTCGAAAAAAGGATTTGTTTTCCGTCCGGCGACCATTGCGGATAGGAATCGGGCCCCGGCTGGGCCACGATCTTTTTGACTGAATCATCGGCCAGGTTCAGGACATAGATATCAGATGTTGCGCCGTTGATGAGGTCGGGGTTGATAGTCGCGCTGAAGGCAATCTTGCTCCCGTCGGGGGACCAGGAAAAGGAGTTGACTGTAAAATCTTTTCCCTTGGTCCTCTGCCGGCCGGCTTGCGGCTCTTTCAAAGCCTCGGCGACATTGAAGGTCCAGAGATGGCTGAAGTTGTACTCGCTGCGGACGACTTCGTAATCGCCGAAATAATCTTTGCGGTCCTTCGTCGCTTTGGAAGCCGGGTCCGCCGCCACGTAAGCGATGGTTTTTCCGTCCGGCGACCAATCGTATCCCGATACGCCCGTCTCGGATTTTGTGAGCTGGATGGCTTCGCCGCCGGTTGGATTAATCAAGAAAATCTGGCTTTTATCGCCGACGCGGCTGCTCGTAAAGGCCAGCCATTTGCTGTCGGGCGACCAATCTGGGCCCGACGAGGATTTCTCGCCCCGCGTCAATTGGAATAAGCTTCCGCTCGCCACATCGGCCAGCCATATTTGCGTGACATAGGCATCCTGTTTGAAATCCGTTTCTGTGACGGTGTAGGCCACCCATTTGCCGTCGGGTGAGATCGTAGCCCCGCCCGCGGATTTGACCAGGAGCAGGTCGTCGATCGTTGGAACTCGACGGCCGGTTTGCTCGCCCGCCAGGGCCGGAAGCAGGCCGGCCATTGCGAAAATGAAAAGGCCAAGGACAATACCCATTCGTTTTTGCATTTGAAAACTCCTTCCAGACGGTCCTATGGAATGCGTCGGGTATACCGGAATGTCTGGTCCTTCTTAAAGTAGTTCAAGAGGGAATTCTTCTTATCGCTCGCGGGGACGCTCACCTTTTTTTCGGTTTTCGAAGCTGTGTCATATTCGAGGCCGGAGAGCAACCTGATCTTGTCCGGATCATTGAGCGAACGGTAGAGCTCTGCCATATCGATCAGCCCATATCCTTCGAGCGTCATCCCGAGCAGGCTGAAGGTGAGGTCGAGCCAGACCCAACGGTTCAGTGTTTCGTCAAAAATTTCTGTCGTCGAATGACCTTCCGCAGTTCGCAGCTCGAATTTTTCGCCCTGGGACCAAATGCGATGCATCTCGATCATCCGGGCCGGAATGCCGAGCGCATTGGCCGCCCGGACAAAAATTTCGGCCAGATTTCCGCACCAGACGTGATCGAGGCCGCCAATAGCGCGGCGGTATTGCTCAAACGGCGTCGCTTTCATCAGGTCGGAAGGGATCCCGCGGTGCGGATTGAGCTCATCCAACAGCGCCCGGGCCAGGGCTTGGGCTTTTTCCAGGGGAGAGGCGCTCGTTTCGACGAACGGCCCCCATGTCTTATGGGCGAATTCTTTCTCTTTCTCGTCAGGCCGGTCGACAATCCAATCCTCCACCCGGCTCGAAACGAAGGGAATGTCGGATTTTTGAAGGATGACATATCCAGGCGCCTTCTGGCCGCTCTTTTCATAGAGTTCCTTGGGATAGTAACCGATCGACAACTCGTATTCCCTAGATAAATTGCCCGCGGAGTCTGCCGCCAGGATGCGAAGCACCCTCCTTTGGGATTCCGGCCGGTGGTTGTCTTCGTACATAATCGTCAGGATCCCCGATTCCGATTTTTGCCGGCTGCCCTCATTGACGGCGTAAAGGAAATATCGGAAATCCTTAAGGTCCGAGCGGAAGGTCAAACTCAATCCAACGCCTTGGGGCGTCCTCTCCAAAGACTCGATGGCCACGTCTTCCCGCCCCGGATAGAGTTCCGCTTCATTGCTTTGAAGCTCGACGATCTTGGTTAGAGGCTGAGTCGGGTGATCGACTCTGCAAGCCGTTACCGTGGCTGCCCACAATAAAAGCGCCAAACATACCCAGGTTTGTGTCCGCATTGTTCCTTTTAACCTACCAAAGCCCATTCTTTTTTTCAAACAGATTCTGGCTCGGTTCCTATGTCCTAAGGTCCCTTGGTGATATTAAGGCCGAATCGTATATTTGGCTCGGGACAGAATGCTGTCTAGAGACAGTCGAAAGGCCTTATCGAGATTTTTTATTTTTGCGCTCTGTGCAAATCGTCGTGGCAAACGGTACAAAGAGTGACCAAATTATCCTCTTTATTTTCTCCACCCACGATGTGGTATTTTTTGTGATGCAACTCTAGAAATCGCGGGTCGGAAGGATTCCATTCTTTATGGGACCATGAACATTTGGCGCACCTATATCCATCACGCCGAAGAACTTTGCGCCTCACGGAATCCGAAATATTGCGATCATGCTCATGGCTTTGTCTATCGGCCTGCAAAACATAGAAGCCCACTTTTAAATCCGGTCTGCCTGTATTTCTAGTGGCGATAGGCCATCCCATTTCTGTCCGTAATTCCCTAACGCGGCGTGCCCATTCCGTTTTTTGATTTGCTACATATCGGAGTTCTTCACCGCTTACCGGCTGGCCGACATTAGATCGGAGGAATTCCAGGATTCTATCACGCACGGAAAGCCTTTTTCGGCGTATAACATTGGCCATATTCCATCTGTGCGCTGCATCTCGGTCTTGGTTTATATCCAATAATATATAATCGTCCGGCTTCATCTGAGATATATCCATACCTTCAAGAGGAAATTCGTTCTCGGCGTGCATCTGTTTTGATGTTACCCCGTTGATGATACTCCATCCGAATTGAACGCGAAGTTCACGAACCCTGCGTGGCCAATCCTGAATTCCGGATACGACGAGCAATTCATCGCCATGGATGATTATATAAGGATATTTTGCGAAATAATGAAGAATTCTATCCCTGGCCGCGCTTGCGATCTCTTTAGGAACTAAAGATATGCCTAAATCGCGTAAATGACCAAAAATCGGGACCAACGCCAAGACTTTTTTTCTGAGATCGGCGCCCTTGAGCTCCACCTCAAAATTTTCAATAAGTTTAATAATTTCTTGTCTTATTTTTTCCGAGGAATTTCTTCTCATTTCTTAATCCTTATAGCCAAGGATTTGACTTTTAAGAAACTTTCAATTTTCTTTTTTAATCTCTCAGTCTTTTTTATCTCACATTGCCAGATGACAAGATATTTCCACCCTAAATGCCGTAATTCTTTTTGAACTCTTTTATCTCGCTCTTGATTCTTGTCCAGTTTATCTTGCCAAAACGAAATATTCGAGGTCGGCCTTTTGGAACGCGGACATCCCTTATGACCGTGCCAAAAACATCCGTGGATAAAAATTGCCTTTTTGTGTTTGGCTAAGACAATATCAGGATTTCCCGGCAGCTTGTCTTGATGTATTCGAAATCGATAACCCATTCGATGAACAATAGACCTCATTTTTAATTCCGGTTCCGTGTCATAACTCCGAATGCGGCTCATTATACGGCTTCTTTTTTCTGAAGAAAAAACATCGATCATGTTTCAGACTTGCATTAGAAGAAGATAAACGACGTCAGCGACTCTTGCGGCAAGCAAGGGGGGCACCGCGTTTCCGATCTGGCGGGCTATTTCGATTTTTGAGCCAAGAAATATAAAATCATCGGGGAATGATTGGAGCCGTGCGGCCTCTCTATGGGTAATTGGCCTATGCTGAACCGGATGAAGATATCTGCCTTTTTCAGGCTTGAAAAATTCGGTTCTTATTGTAAAAGCCGGCCTGTCCCACCATAGCCGGCCAAAAAGGTCCGTGCCGCCTGTTTTCTTTTTTATCCAACAACGGGGAGTTAATTCGGGCGCGTTTTTTTGCAGATCAAATCTGTTCATTCCCTCCTTAGGAATTGCTCTATACCTGGCAAGACTGTCGGATGTGGGCGTCCGGCCGAAATGGAGGTTTAGAGGGAACGGCTCATTTCTGATTTCAGTCCCCTTCGGCTCAGGGAGGTCCTTGATAGCATCCTTCACGGTACGCCATCTCTTTGCGCCGGGGATATATTCTCCTATTTCGTCATTGATATATCTGGGAGGATACGTAAACTTGTTTGGATCGTAATGAGTTTTTCTTGGAGGAAAAAGAAAGCGGGGATCCATAAACTTGCATCCTACTATGAAAGCCCGCTTGCGTGTCTGAGGGACTCCATAATCTGCAGCGCATAGCACATCACCCCAGACCTTAAAGCTCATGGCCTCTGCCGCTCCCATAATCTCTCCATGTTCGAACGAGCCGAGCAACTGAGGAACATTCTCCATTACGAATACTTGTGCTTTAGATTTATTTACAATTTCTAGAAACGGCCGCCATAGCTGCTTACGTGGATCGCCTTCACGATTTTTGTTAAGAAGGCTGAATCCCTGACAGGGCGGCCCTCCTATCACTACGTCGGCCTGAGGGATGGAAGCGATTGTTGACCCAAGAATTTGATTAATATCACCCAAAACACAATGGTTCCCAAAGTTTGCGTTGTAAGTCTTTATACAATATTCGTTGAAATCATTTGCCCAAACGGGCTCGAAAAGATGGCCGAAACGTTCAGAAAAACCGAGTGACATACCTCCGGCACCTGCGAATAAATCGATAAGTCGATATTTCTTTCGTTTCTTTCCCAAAATCCCTTCTTTTCGGGATTCATAAATTTTTTGATCTTCCTTTAGAAATTTTGTGATGTTGAGAGGCGTTCCGTATCCGATTTTAGTTATCTTTTTATTTCTTAGTTTTATTGAATGATTTAGCTTGGACATGTTAAACAAATACTTATTTATGATAATCATTTTAGTTTATTTTTCCCATATTTTAAAGACTCAAAATCCATTAATTTTGTATCATACCTCGAGAATCATAATTAACCACTACAGAAATCAATTCGCTGAACGTGGAATATTTATTGGCTTAGTCTTTTTGATATCCAAGGTATTCGGATGCCGCGATTCCCACTGAAAAGCATCCTTTAGCGGCTGGCTTGCTTGACAGCCCGCGTTTTTTAAAACTAAGATTATCGCAAACCATGCTCCCTCATCGCAGGTCATATCTCTTGGCTATTTTGGCTCTCGGCCTTTCCGTTTTTCAGCTATTTCAGGAGGCGCAAAAATCATGACCGAGCATCGTAAACTGCTTAATCCCGTTTTGTCATTTTTTGTGATTTTCCTTTTCGCCGCTTCCGGCCTCGTCCTTTCTCAGCCTGCGTCTCAATCGATGGAACTCACGGTCTGCTCCATCAGCCACACGGACAAGGATGTCGAGGAGCGGCTCGAGCTCTTCAAACAGATGGGAGTGACGAGCATCCAGACCTATATCTTTTGGAACAAAGTGGAGAAGGAACCGGGCAAGCTTGACTGGTCCGAATATGACGCGGATGCCGCTCTCTTTAAGAAACATGGAATCAAGTGGGTGCCGTTTATCATCGCCGGTCCTTGGTATGTCACGCCGGAGTTCGTGCGGCGCGATTCCCAGATGGTCATGCTGCGTTGCCTCGAGCACGGCCGCGACAGCGCCATCCCCTCGATCTGGTGTCCGCGCCTTCGAGATTATGTGCGCGGGTATCTTGAAAAATTCGCCGGGCACTACCTCCCGATGGATGTGCTCGAATCCATCAACATCGGTATCTCCGGCGACTATGGAGAAGCGATCTATTCGGTGCTCGGGAATTGGCCGGGCGAATATCATTCCCATGGCGGATACTGGTGCGGCGACGCGCAGGCCGTTGCGGATTTCCGCAAGGCGATAAATGACCTCTACAAGGGCGATCTGCAGGCCCTGAACAGCGCCTGGAAAACTCGATATTCTTCCTTCGAGGAGGTCGCCCCCTTTCTTCCGAAAAAGGCTCCCTCGGAGCGGGCCTGGATGGAATTCCTTTGCTGGTACCGCGACTCTATGTCGCGCTATGCCGACTTCTGGATGTCGGCGGCGCGCGCATGCTTTCCCAAGACTGAGATTTATCTGTGCACCGGCGGCGACATGTCGCCCGAACACGGCTCGGATTTCAGCGCCCAGGCTAAAATCGCGGCCAAATACAACGGCGGAATCCGGATTACGAACGAGTCCAGCTCCTTTCCGCATAATGTCCGGCTGACGCGGCTGGTCGGGTCAGCCTGCCGTTTTTATGGCGCTTATTTTGGGCATGAGCCGGCCGCAACCGTTACCCCGATCGGCATGTTGGGACGGCTGTTCAACGCGGTGACATCCGGGGCGCGACAGCTATTTTTGTATCACACACCAGAATTGATCGGTCTGAAAGACGGGAAACCTATTGCGGGAGACGGCGGACGTTTCCAGCTTGCTTATCGGGAATGGTTGATGACGACCAAGCCCGTGATCGATGTCGGGCTTTTTTTCCCGGCTCCGACCTCTCGAGAGGCGTCGCATGATCGCGAGGCGTTTGGAGACCTGACCGCCAATGTCCGCCGCTTCGTCGATTACGATTTTCTAGATGACCGGCTCGTTCAAGAAGGAGGGCTTGGGCAAAAGTCGGTTTTGATCCTGGCCGGGGCGGGCCTTATGGAAAGCCGAACACTCGCCGCCATTCACACCTGGGTTGAAAACGGCGGCGTCCTCTTCATCCTGAGCTGCCAGCCCGCGGATTGGGACGGCGGTTCTGAGGCTTTCAACCGTCTGGCTGGTTTGAACCCGGATTCGGATGAAATCCAAGGGATCACCGAGCTGGCCGTGGAGGCGCCGAAAAACCTTCCCTCGATTGCCTCCCTTGCCTCAGTCATCGTGACCCGGGCTTTCACAGGCATTTCTGCCGAGGCCGAGCCTCTGCTCTCTATGCGCTATGCCCCTGCGGGCAAGGTCGCCTGGAGATTGCGCTTGGGCAAAGGCAGGGTCTATTCATATTTCGGTCCGATGGATCTCAGCCAGAAAGAAGAAAGCTGGACGATAGCCTACAACCTGCCGATGCGTTTCTTGAAAGACGGCTTGCAGGAGTGCATCCAAGAGGGCGTCCTGACGAAAACCCCCCTGAGCTTGAACCTCTCCGCGCCGGACGTCTTTCTTGTCGAGACGGAGGAAGGACTCTCCGTCCTCAACATGAGCTCCGTTTCAAAAAAGGTCGATTATCCCGGCGGCTCGTTCGAAATTCCGGCCGCGAGCCTCCTGCGCCTGCCAAGGAAATAGCTTCCAAACCTCGAAGAAAGTCCCGGCGGCTCCCTCAGCGGCGATACAGGAAGACGCTGTGCTCCGTGCCGTCTTGGTCCTTGATCGATTGAAACCCGACTTCTTTGCTCTCCCAACCGGGGATGATGTAATTATGGGAGACGACGGGCGTTCCCGGCTTTAGCTCCTTCTCGAACTTCGGCCGGAGGATCTCATTGGATTCGGGAAGGAGATAGATGGTCACGATGGTGGCTCTGGAGATATCGGTCTTCGTGGCATCCTCGAGGCGGAATCTGACCAGGCTCTCGACACCCGCTTTCTTGGCGTTGGCCTTGGATTCCTGGATTCGAACGGGGTCGATATCTATGCCCACACCGTGAGCTCCGTATTTTTGAGCGGCCATGATCACGATGCGGCCGTCTCCGCAGCCGATGTCATAGACGATGTCCTTCTCTGTCACATTGGCCATCTCCAGCATCTTTTCCACGACTTCCATCGGCGTCGGGACGAAGGGAGCCAGGTCTTCGGCGTCTTCACGGCCGTGCGAGCCCAGCCAGATATCGATGTGATTATCACTGTCGTAGCGGAAGGAATAGGGCCTTCCGGGATTGAGAGAATAGGTCACGTCGCGGCCGTATTTCTTATAGGTGATCACCACGATTTTGGTTGTCGGGATGCGGTCGATGGCGCCGACGGCGAGGTCCTTTTCGGTAGGCTGGGCGGTTGACCCGTCCGGATGGAGAGAATAATGAATGACTTCCTTGGTCACGTTGCGGATCGTGATTTCCTTCGGCCCCGGGACATTCTCCCGGGATCTGCCGGCAGGTGTGGTGACGGTCCTGTCCTTTGGCCCGATATTCCAAAAAAAGTAGACGCCGGCCGCCAGAACGATAACGGCGATGATGATCCCTATGATCAGCCTGCGTTTTTCCATGCGCGGCCCCTCGATTAGGCCTCATGTCCTTTATATATGAGGAGAGCGAAGAGGTCAAGTCGTCTGCCCGGATTCGCCACGGCTTTGGCAAATAGCGACTTTTATGTTCTAATATATATATGGGAAAGGGTGGTCTTGATCGAAAACCTGTCAGCCTGGGTATCGACCTCGGCGCGTCCTCGAGCAAAGCGGTGCTCCTCGATGAATCTCTCGGCATCCTTTGTTCGTGCTTCACTCCGACGAAAGGCAACTACCCTGACGCTCTCCACTCCCTCTTGGCAAAGATTCTCAATGGACAAAATGATGTCCAGCTCAAGATGGGGATTACCGGCTCTGGCAGGGCTTCCTTTTTCTGGCCCGCCGAAGCTTTGCGCGTCAATGATATCGTCGCGCTGGCGCTCGGATCGGCGCTGGAGTTCCCCGACGTCGGCACCGTCATCGAGATTGGGGCCGAGATCTCCCGATGGCTGGTGGTTGAAAACGGGACGGGAAGGGGCATCGATCGGGAAATCCTGGATTTCGCCATGAACGAGCGCTGCGCGGCCGGCGCTGGCGCGTTTCTTGAGCAGCAGGCGTCCCGGCTGAAACTGAGGATCGATCAATTTTCTGACCTGGCGTCATCGGCCATACAAGGCGCTTGCATCGCCGGCCGCTGCAGCGTCTTCGCCAAGTCGGACATGATCCACCTCCAGCAAAAAGGGACTCCTCTCGAAGAGATTGCCTATGGGGTCTGCCAGGCTTTGGCCAGGAACTTCGTGGCCACCATCCTCAAGGGACGAGAATGCCGGCCGCCAATTCTCTTTACCGGAGGCGGGGCGAAAAACGGAGCCTTGGCCAGAGCATTCCGGGAGGTCTTGCGCCTGGGCCAGGAGGATTTTGTCGCTTCCGAAAATCCGGATTTCACGTGCGCGGTTGGAGCCGCAATTTCAGCCTCGAAGCGCCAACATTATATTTCCATCCAGAATGTGCAGGAATTTCTGCGGGCCCTGACTCCCACATCCGATGAAACAAGAATGTCGCTTGAACCCCTGGGCAATTTGGATATCAAGACTTGCCAAGAGCCAGTCTCTCTCTCCGAAGAGTGCGTGCAGGGCTATCTGGGCCTGGATGTAGGGTCGGTCAGCACGAACCTAGCTCTGGTCGACGAACAGGGCATAATTCTGGCCGGCGTGTATCTCCCCACTCGCGGCAGACCGCTTGAGGTTTTGAAAGAAGGGTACGAACTCCTGCGCCAAAAATGCAGGGGTGGCTTCAAAATTCTCGGCATCGGCACGACTGGCAGCGGCAGGTATCTCGCCGGCCAGCTCTTCCAGGCCGATGTCGTCCGCAACGAAATAACCTGCCAGCTCGCGGGCGCGACGGCCTATTTTCCCGACGCGGACACGATTTTCGAAATCGGCGGCCAGGATTCCAAGTTTATCTCGGCCAGACGGGGCAGGATCCTGGACTTCACCATGAACAAGATCTGCGCAGCGGGGACGGGATCATTCCTGGAAGAACAGGCCGAGCCTCTGGGGCTTCGGATCGAAGACGAATTCTCTGTCCAGGCGGCAAGGTCCAGCGCCCCTTATGATCTGGGTTCGCGATGCACGGTTTTTATGGATACGGAGCTCGTCCACGCGGCCAGCCGCGGCGTGGCCCTGCCGGACATCTGCGCAGGCCTGGCCTTTTCAGTGGCCCGGAATTATCTGGAGAAGGTCGTTGCGGGCCGTGCCATCGGACAGGCCATCGTCTTCCAGGGAGGCGTGGCCTCCAACCCGTCGGTTGTCAGAGCCTTTTCCCTTCTCCTGGGCAAGCCGATCAACGTCCATCCTTATAACCGGATTTCGGGGGCCATCGGCGCGGCGCTTTTGGCCAGGGAAAAAGTGCGGCTGTCCGGAAAAGTATCTCCCGACGAATCCTCTCTTGAACGGAGGATCTTCGAGCCCCATCGAGTGACGAGCTTCGAATGTTCACACTGTTCCAACCGCTGCCGGGTGAATCGCATCACCGTCGCCGGCGAGGCGATCTATTTTGGCGACACGTGCGAACGCTACACATCCCAGCAGTATTCCGCCAAGTCGCGGCTGAAAAGAAAAGATTTCGAGGAGGTCGACCTGCCCGACCTGTTTGCCGAGCGTCAGGCCTATATCGAAAATCTGGCGGAATCGCCCACCGAATCCGCCCGGACAATCGCCATCCCTCGAAGCTCATTCATGATCGAATACCTTCCGTTCTGGACGGCATTTTTCCGCCGACTGGGGTTTCAGGTGATAATTTCGCCCGGCTCCAACCCGGAGATCCTCGAGGAAGGTTTGAGAAAGTTGACGGCGGAAACGTGCCTCCCGATCAAGATGGCTTTCGGCCATGTCGGGGCTTTGAAGAAGCTCGGAGCCGATTGGATCTTTTTCCCCTCCCTGGTGGACCTCCACAGGAACGCGCAGGAGTCATTCTATCTATGTCCCTATGCGGAGAACGCGCCGTTCATGGTGAAATCGGCCATGGTCGGAAAATTCCTTTTTCCGGTCCTTGTTTTCGGAAGCGGAGCGGAAGATTTTTGCGGATCGGCCGGCGAGATAGAGACGATGCTGGGGATCGGAACGGACGAAATTAGGGATGCCTATACGGCAGGGTGGAAGGCCCAGAAAGAATTCGTCCGAAAAATGAAATCCCGGGGCAAGGAAATTCTCAGGGAATCCGATGGCCGGGACCATATCCGGCTGGCCGTGCTTGGCAAACCGTACAACCTGCACGACTCCTTCCTCAACATGAATTTGGCCAAGCATTTTCAAAAGCTCAGAGTCCTGGCTCTGCCCATGGATTTCCTGCCCTTCGAGGAAGCGGCTCCGGCCAAGTGGGCCGGAACGCCTCCCTGGCGCTATAACCAGCAGATTCTCCAGGCGGCGGTATGGTGCTCGGAGCAGAATGGGATCTACTCTATCGTCCTTTCCAATTTCGGCTGCGGACCTGACGCGTTCAACCTCAAACATGTGGAAAAAATCCTAGACAGAACTCCCCACCTCCTACTCGAATTCGATGAGCATCGGGCCGAGGCCGGACTCATCACCAGACTGGAGGCGTTTCTTGACGAGGTCCGGGAGAGCCGCCGGGAGGAACGCCAGCGATCCAAGTCTTCCTGGGTCAGCGAACGACCCCAAAAAACTGTGCTGCCCACTGAAGAATACAAAACCCGACGGTTCATCATTCCCTATTTCGCCGATCATGCCCACGCGTATGCCGGAGCGCTGAGATCGGCAGGGATCCAGGCGAATGTCCTGCCTCTGCCGGATAAGGACACCTTGGAGCTCGGTGAAAAGCACAGCACCGGCAAGGAATGTCATGCCTATTCTTTGATTGCCGGCGATCTCATCAAATTCGCCAGGACAGAGCGCCACGGCGGCGAAGTTTATTTTTTCCCCGGGGCCAAGTATACCTGCCTTCTCCAGCAGTACGGAGAAGGCATGAACTATCTGATCGAAAGCCTCGGGATTCGCGATATCAGCGTGCTTCCCTCGGTCGAGGATCAACTTTGGGGTCTCATCGGATTCCAGGGATTGAGATGGCTCTGGAGAGGCCTGGTGGCGGTCGATATCCTGATCAAGGCCGCCTGCGAAATCCGCCCCTACGAAGTGCGCAAGGGCGAGACAGACCGCATCCACAAGATCAACCTGCTAGACATACAGGAAGGTCTGGCGGACGGGACCCTCAGTCTGGCCCTCCGGCGCGCCGTCGAACGCTTGAGGTCCGTGGCCAGGCGGCCGGCGGCCAGGCTCAAAGTCGGCATCGCCGGCGATATCTACACGCGGATCAATCCGGTCGCCAACCACAACCTCTTTTTGAAACTCGAAGAGCTGGGCTGCGAAGTCTGGCCGTCCTCTTTTCTCGTCGAGGGAGTCGATTTTGGCTTCCGCAAAGACCTGACGGATAAAGTCCGTTCCTTCCGGCTCCATGAAGGAGCGATGATTGCCCTTCTTTACTTTATCAAGGAGCTTGAGAAATTGAAAATTCGGAAAACTCTCAAGGGGAGCGCTCAGGATTACCGCGAGCCGACGTTCAGGGAGATATCCCGTCTCACTTCGTCCTATATCGGCTTTGACAACAACCAGACAGTGCTCCTCAATGTGGCCAAGATGGCCGACTTTGCCCGGCGCGGTGCCGACGGAGTCATCAATGCGATCTGTTTCAATTGCATGCTGGGGACGATTTCCGGAGCCCTGGCCCACAGGATCCGGAAGGATTTTCGGAATATCCCCATTCCGACGTTGATCTACACGGGCACGGAATCCGCCGCCGAGCAGACAAAGCTCGAGGCTTTCGTTTACCAGGTCCAGCAGTTTGCTAAAAAACGCAAAGGCTGAGAAATATATTTTGCCAAACCTTAGTTCAAAAAATGTCGAGAGCTGGCAAATATCTTGGACCTAAACTCTCTCCTCCCAAATCTTTTCTGGCGTGCGTTGACACGTCAATCCTTGGAGAATATGATTTAGCGAATGAAGGAAGACCGGGCTATGAAGTGCCCCAATTGTCAGCTTGACAATGCCGCAGATTCCAAGTTCTGTAAGGAGTGCGGAACGCAGCTTCAGCTTGGAGAGCCAGTTGTTTTCTCAAAGACGCTGACGCTCGGGACTCAATTCAAAGTTCTGGATAAGGGCAATATTTTCGCGGCGAAGTATAAGATTATTGGAGAGATCGGCCGCGGAGGAATGGGGGTTGTCTTAAAGGCTGAAGATACGAGGCTCAAGCGAACCGTCGCCCTGAAGCTCTTGCCTCCTGAACTGAGTTGCTATCCCGAAGCCGAAGAGAGGTTCATTCGCGAGGCTCAGGCTGCGGCCGCCCTGGATCATCCAAATATCTGCACCATCTATGAAGCAGAGGAGTATGAAGGCCAGGCTTATATCGCCATGGCCTATGTCGAAGGACAGAGTCTGAGAGAGAGGATCGCCAAAGGTCCTCTCAATACGGAAGAAGCCATAGAGATTGCCGCGCAAGTCGCCGAAGGCCTGGAGGAAGCCCACAAGAAGGGAATCATTCACCGGGACATCAAGAGTGCGAATATTATGGTGACGGAGAAAGGACAAGCCAAAATCATGGACTTTGGGCTGGCCAAGATGATAGGGGAGTCGCTGATCACCAAAGAGGCCAAGACCATGGGCACGGTGGCTTATATGTCACCGGAGCAGGCGAAGGGCGAGGCCGTCGATCACCGCACGGACATCTGGTCTTTTGGAGTGGTGATATACGAAATGCTCACCGGGAGGCTGCCCTTTGGCGGAGAGCGGGAGTCTTCCATTCTTTATTCCGTTGTGCATGAAGAGCCGAAACCACTCAAAGATATAAAGCGCGATCTCGCCCCGGAAGTGCAGAGGGTCATCGATCGCGCCTTGAAGAAAAATCCTGCATCCCGGTATCAAAAAGCCTCGGAAATTTCGGAGGATCTAAGGAAATATCAGGAGATCGTAAAAGCCGGAGAAGCGGGCGTTTTCAATTTGCCCTCGTTTCTGCGCCGCATCCGCCAGCCGAAGGTCGCCATTCCTGCTGTCCTCGCTATCGCCGCGCTTGTCTTTTTTGGAATCAGGTTCTTCAGGCACCAAGCCCAAGTCCGCTGGGCCCGCCAGGTCGCATTTCCGGAAATCGACCGGCTGGCCACCGACATTTGGGGCGATTTTCCCGCGGCTTATAGGCTGGCCGTGCAGGCCGAAAAGATCATTCCCCGCGACCCTAAGTTGGCCGAGCTTTTTGCAAAGTGCTCCCTGAAGATCGATATCAGGACCGAGCCCGCCGGCGCAAAAATCTATTTCAAAGAGTACAAATCTCCCGAAACCGCTTGGAGTTATCTCGGAACGACTCCCATCGTTAAGACACGCCTTCCCATTGGCGTCTTCCGCTGGAAGATCGAAAAAGAAGGCTACGAGACCATCCTGGCCGCCGCTTCCACCTGGAAGGGTGATATCCAATCGAAGAACCTGACCGGGCCGAACGACTTCTTCAGAGTGCTGGACAAAAAAGGAAGCATTCCGCCGGACATGGTCAGGGTGCCGGGGGCAGAGACCGCGGCGGGGAAAATGCCGGATTTCTTTATAGATAAGTTTGAAGTCACGAACAAGAAGTACAAGGAATTCATCAACGCCGGAGGATACCGAGATAAAAAATATTGGAAGCACAGATTCATCAAAAACGGGAAGGCGTTGAACTGGGAAGAGGCCGTCAAGACCTTCGTCGATCAGACGGGCCAGCCCGGTCCTACAACCTGGCAGGCGGGAGATTATCCCGAAGGGCAGGCCGATTTTCCCGCTTCAGGCGTGAGCTGGTACGAGGCCGCGGCCTATGCTGAGTTCGCGGGGAAGAGCCTGCCGACCAGTGAACATTGGGGGCTGGCCAGGGGCGAGAATACAACATTGATCCAGGCACCGCAGCGCGGTGGATACGCGATCTTCGCCCCCTTCAATAATTTTAGGGGCAAGGGCCCAGTCCCCGCGGGAAGCCTTGACGGCCCGACGCCCTATGGGGCTTTCGATATGGCCGGGAATGTCCGGGAGTGGTGTTCGAACACGATCGGCGGGGACAGGCTTGTCCGGGGCGGAGCCTGGGACGACAACACCTACATGGCCCAGAACTTGAGTCGAGCCTCGGCCATGGACCGCTCCGCAAAGAACGGCTTCCGCTGTGCCCTCTACCCCGATCCCGAAAGGATCCCCTCTTCTGCCTTCGCCGAGGTCAAACCTCCGGAGTATCCGGATTTTTACAAGGAAAAGCCTGTCCCGGACTCCGTCTTCATGCTTTTCCGGGACCTTTATTCCTATGATAAATCCGATTTAGGGTCCCGGATGGACTCACGGAAGGAAGGCCCGGATTGGATCCATGAACAGGTCAGCTTCGCGGCCGCATACGGAGGGGAGCGCGTCCTCGCCCATCTTTTCCTGCCCAAGAATTCGACGCCCCCCTTCCAAACGGTCATCTATTTTCCCGGAGCGGCGGCCCAGTGGCTAAGATCGAGCCAAGACATGGAGAACTACTATGAATTCACGGTCTTCCTGTCTTTCATCGTCAAAAGCGGCCGGGCTGTCATCTTTCCGGTTTACAAGGGGACCTTTGAAAGGATTACGGACAACACGAGCGCGATTATCAACGGCGACTTTAACTCCTATCAGGCCGCGGAGATCTCTATTCAATGGGTGAAAGACCTGAAGAGGGCGATCGATTACCTCGAGACGCGCCCGGAGATCGATAGCCTCCGCATCGCCTATGAAGGGATGAGTTGGGGCGGAGTCTATGGTTTGATCGTTCCCGCCGTCGAAGAGCGCCTCAAGGCCAGTGTCCTTATCGCAGGTTCGATGAACGGTGAAGGCCGCCCTGAGATTGACGAGGTGAATTTCATCGGCCGGATCAAGGTCCCGACCCTTATGCTGAACGGGCGATATGACACGATCAACCCTTATGAGAAGACGATCAAACCTATGTACGATCTTCTCGGAACTCCGGCGGAGAACAAAAAGCTCGTACTCTACGACACCGACCACATCCCCCCGGTCAACGAGATGATCAAAGAAACCCTAGCCTGGCTGGATAAGTATCTGGGGCCGGTGAAGAGATAATCTAACCCTCGTGGCGATTCCTGCGGACGAAATCTAAATGACCTAAGTTGACAGCGCTCGCCGTCCGGCGATATATTGCCTCCTGGAGGGAGGAGCGATCATGCCCACAAAAATGAAAAATCCGCATCTGCCGATCGGCGACCATAAAATGGCGCCTTGGTACGGCAAAGATATCCTGTCGGTCAAGCAGTTCAGCCGCGCCGACCTTGAATATATCATCCGGGTTGCCCACGAAATGCGCATCATGGTCGAGCGGATCGGAACCTTCGACCTGCTTAAAGGCAAAATCCTGGCCAACTTGTTTTACGAACCGTCGACGCGAACCTCCTCCTCCTTCATGGCGGCGATGGAACGCCTGGGCGGCGCCGTTATTCCGATTAATGAGGTGAGATATTCGTCGGTGGCCAAAGGCGAGAGCCTGCCCGATACCGTCCGGACGCTGGGTTGTTATGCCGACGTCATCGTGCTCCGCCATCCCGAAGTCGGGGCGGCGACGCTGGCGGCGAAATACGCGGGCAAACCGATTATCAATGCCGGCGACGGCTTCGGCGAGCACCCGACACAGGCGTTGCTCGATACCTTTACGATTCGCGAGGAACTGGGACGCCTCGACAACCTGACGGTGACTATGCTCGGGGACCTGAAGTACGGCCGCACGGTCCACTCGCTCGCCCGGCTTCTGACATTGTTTAGCGGTATCCGCCTGAACTACGTCTCGCCTGATATTTTGCGCATGCCCAAGGATGTCATGGAGGAAGTCGCCGCGAAAGGCCTGCCCCAAAAAGAGCATTCCGAGCTCGACAAAGTCCTTCCCGAAACCGACGTGCTCTACGTGACACGCGTCCAGAAGGAGAGGTTTGAAGACGTCGCTGTTTATGAAAGAGTCAAGAGCGCTTTTGTCATCACGCCCGAGGTCATGAAAGCCGCCAAAAAAGAAATGATCGTCATGCACCCGCTGCCGCGCATCACAGAAATCAGCCTGGATTTCGACGAGGATCCGCGGGCGGCGTACTTCCGGCAGATGGAATACGGTCTTTACGTCCGCATGGCCCTCCTGGCCATGGTGCTCGGGAAAGCTTAGGCCCGGCTACTTTTTCTCCTGCGCTCCTGTCTTCAGCTTTTCGAGGTCTTTTTTGAAGGTCTCTTTGGCTGCGTCGGGAGCGAGCTCGATCGCCTTTTCTTTGGCCTTAATGGCTTCGGGATAATTCTTCGTCTTTTCATAGACCAGGCTGAGCGTGTTCCACAGGTAATAGCCGCCCGGCATGAGTTCGACGGCTTTCTTGGCTGCAACGAGCGCGTCGTCGAGATTCTTCCCCTGCCTGGCCCAGAATCCGGCGTAACTATAGAGGCTGGTCGGGTCGGTCGCATTCTTCTTTGCAAAGGCCGGGCCATAGAGAGCGAGGGCCTTGTCTTCTTTGCCCGTTTTAGCGTAGGCACTGGCCGCCTGCTGGAGAATATAGGAATTGTCAGGCTCGAGCTTGAGAGCGGTCTCGGCCATGGCCAGGGCGCTGTCTTTGTTGGTGTCCTGCCCAAGCCAGTAATTAGCGTAGGCGACCAGGCTGTAGGCCATGCTTGAGACTTGGTTCTCCATGAATGTCTTGCCGTAGAGCTCCTCAGCCTTGGCTTTGTCGCCTTTTAAAGTGTAGACCTGGGCAAGAATCTGGTTGATGCCCGGGTCGGGATTGAAATCGGTCATTTCCTCAAGTTTCGCCGCCAGCTCGATCCCCTTGTCCACAGGCTCTTTATCCCTGACGATGCGGGACAGCCAGCTGAAAAGGACCATCGGATCGCTAGGAAATTTTCCCGCATATTCCGCGAAGAACTTGGCGGCCTCTTCTTTGGGCGCTACGTAGCTGTAATAGTAGGCCATGCGATCATAGGCCTGCTTGGCCAGCTTTGTTTGGGGATATTTGGCCAGGAACGATTTGACGGGCGCCAAATCCGGTTTCGCGCTGCCCAGCAAAGACATCGTGGCGATCGAAAACTCGGCGAATTCCGTGTAGGGAACAGTGATCTTGGAGTATTCTTGAGTGTATGTCCCTTCTGTGCCCTGGGGATCGAGGGCGACGACTTCCTTGTATTTTTCTGCAGCTTTCGCGTCGTTGTACCGGTCGCCCCACTTGCGCGCCAGCTTGAAAACGGTCGCGACGTCTTTTGGATTCTCGGCGTAAGCGGTCGACAGGGACTTGTACGTTTCGGTGCCGTTTAGAATCGTTTGGAGTTTGTCCTGAAACTTTTCGGCCGGCGGGGAATAGCCCACGAACCAATCAACTTCGCCGCCGTCATCACCCAGGACCAGTGTCGTTGGCGTGCCGCGAATGGCGAATTTTTTGAAAATCTCGCTTCCGGCAGGCTCCTGAGATACGGCGCGGAATAAAACAAAATTCTTATCGAGGAAGGGATGGAATTTTGCGTTTTCGTAAAACTGCTGACCCAGCAGTTTACAGCCGCCTCAGGTGTAGGAGTAAAAATCGACGAGGACCAGCTTGTGTTCGCTCTTGGCCTTGGCCACCGCCTGGTCCAGGGTGCCCTTGAACCAGTTCTGGGCCGAAGCCATCGAGGCGAGCGCAAGCACTAAAAACAGGGTGAGGAATTTTTTCATGAGCCTACTATAGAAATTGGGATGCAAAAAGTCAACAATTATCAACCCAACAATTGAAGCGACAATCCCTGTCGGGCGGCGCCAAGTCCGTTCGCAAGCCCCCCATAGCGGAGGGGGGACCCGTCGGCTTTTCCGACGGGGGGAACCGACGGGACTGGTTCCCCCGGGGGCGGCGAACGGACCTGGAGCCGCCCATAGGATATCACTCTATTTTTTGCACCTAAATAAGATTCGCGAAGACGGACTCGATGGGCAACTGCCGGGGCGATTTGACTTCCCCGTCTGCCTTTGTTACATTCCAAAAACAGGTTATGAGGAGACGGCCTTCCATGAAAAAGATGAATGGGAGCATCGGATTATTCCTGTCGGCATCCTTTTGCCTATCTCTGGCCGTTTTAACCAGCCCCGCGTCCGGCCAAGCTCTCAAAAACGAGAGAAGCCAGTGGTTCCAGGACGCGAAATTCGGCCTGTTCATCCACTGGGGCGTCTATTCCATGATTGGCCGGGAGGAATGGGCCCGCCAACTCTGCCAGATCCCTCTTACGGAATATCAATATTACGTGGACCATTTCAACCCGGTCCTTTATAACCCCGACGATTGGGTGCGGATGGCGAAAGAGGCCGGCGTCAAATATATCGTCATCACCTCCAAGCACCACGATGGCTTTTGCCTATTCGACAGCAAGTATACAAACTACAGCATCATGCACTCCGAGTACGGCAAGGATGCCCTGGGCATGCTCGTCGAAGCCTGCCGGAAAAATCAAATGCCTCTCGGTTTTTATTATTCGATCATGGACTGGAGCCATCCCGATTATCTGCCCCGGCGGTCCTGGGAAACAGACCGTCCCACGAGAGACGCCGATTTCAACCGCTATATGGATTACGTCATTAACCAGGTCCAGGAGCTCGTGACAAAGTATGACCCGGCCATTCTCTGGTTCGACGGCGAGTGGGAGCATTCCAATGAAGACCAGCGGGCTAAAGAAATCGGCGAAATGCTGCTCAAGATGAAGCCCACCCTGCTCATCAATGACCGTCTTTTTAAACGGGAGCCGGGATGGGGCGATTTTGGAACGCCCGAGAATTACGTTCCCGCGACGGGCCTCCGCGCGGAGGACGGATCGCCGCGGCTCTGGGAAGCCTGTTATACGATGAATTTCAACGGCTGGGGCTATAACCGCTACGAAACGGAATTCCATAGCGCCTCCCAGCTCATCCGGCAGCTCATCGAAATCGCGAGCAAGGGAGGCAACCTCCTCCTCAATGTCGGCCCGATGCCCGATGGAACGATTCAGCCCGAATTCCAGGCCCGGCTGAAGAGGATGGGCGAATGGCTGAGGGAGAACGGCGAAGCGATTTACGGCACGACGGCCAGTTGTTTCGACAAACTCCCCTTTTTCGGCCGCTGCACGGTCAAGGGAAACAAGCTCTATATTCATGTCATGGGCTGGCCCGAGGACAAAAGAATCCTCTTGCCGGGATTGAAGACCTTCTTGAGAAAGGTCTATCTATTGAAGAATGAACGGGCCTTGGATTTTCGGCGGACCCGGCGCGGGATTGTCATAAGCCTTCCCGACCGCGCCCCGGATCCCGATGCCACGGTCATCGCGGTCGAGCTCCAAAATCCGCCGGAGATAACGCCATATGAGATCCGGCCAACCGCGGGCGGCCGGATCGAGCTTCCGGTGTATCTGGCCGAGCTTCAATCCGAGATGGGGCAGCGGGCCTATCTCGACTTTTTTTACCGGACGACAATGCTCACCAACTGGCAGAACGTGAATGATTATCCGACCTGGGAATTTTACGCCGAGAGATCGGGGGCCTACGAAATCCAGGCCTCTTATGCCAGCCAGTGGGGAGGCAAGAGCACCTTTTCCGTCGAGATCGATGACCTGGAAATTCCGGGGACGAGTCAAAATTCGCCCAGCGTCTATTTTCCGAAAACGTTTACGCTGGGCACGGTAGACCTCAAGGAAGGAAAACACACCCTGCGGTTCAAGATTAAATCCATCGTTAATAATCATGCCCTGCGGCTGGAGAAAGTCGTCCTTAAGCCTTTATGAAATCGAACCCCGCTTATAACCTCCGCTACGTCTGGCAGACGACGCTGGTCTCGGCTATGGGCGGCCTGCTCTTCGGCTATGATTGGGTCGTCATCGGCGGGGCCAAGCCCTTTTATGAAAAATATTTTCACTTGACCACGCCATCTCAAATCGGCTGGGCGATGAGCAGCGCTCTGGTGGGCTGTCTCATCGGTTCGCTTGTCTCGGGAATTTTGAGCGACCGCTTCGGCCGGAAAAAATTGTTGATGCTGGCCGCTTTTCTTTTCACGGTCACGGGAATCCTGACTGCTTTGGCGCCGAGTTTCGCGTTTTTCGTTACGAACCGGCTCCTGGGCGGCGTCGCCATCGGCCTGGCTTCGAACCTCTCTCCGATGTATATCGCCGAGATATCGCCTGCGGATGTCAGGGGTAAATTCGTCTCCGTCAACCAGTTGACGATCGTCATCGGGATCCTAGCCGCCCAGGCCGCGAACTGGCTTATCGCCAAGCCCGTTGCAACCGGGGCGACGGCCGCCGAAATCCTGAATTCATGGAACGGCCAAGCGGGCTGGAGGTGGATGTTCGGGGCCGAGGCCGTGCCCGCATTCCTCTTTTTTCTCCTGATGTTCACCGTGCCCGAGAGCCCGCGCTGGCTCGTTAAAAACGGTCGCGCGGCCTATGCCGAGAAGATCCTGGCCAAGGTTGGGGGGGCCGGATTCGCAAAACAGGCGATGACAGAAATCCGCGAGACGCTGGCCGCCGGCGAAATCCGCAAAGTCCATTTCGGCGCCCTCCTCGAGCCAGGCATGGTGAAGGTCCTCGTCATTGGAATTGTCCTGGCCGTTTATCAACAGTGGTGCGGGATCAATGTCATTTTTTATTACGCCGAGGAGATCTTCTCGGCGGCGGGCTACGGCGTGAGTGATATCCTTTTTAATATCGTCATCACAGGCACGGTCAACCTTATTTTCACTCTCGTCGCCATCCGGCTCGTGGACCGTCTAGGCCGGAAGCCCTTGATGATGGCCGGATCGGCAGGTTTGGCCGTGACGTTCGGGCTAATCGGGGCAAGCTATGCCGTCCACAGCCGGGGTTTGCATCTCCTCATTCTGGTGGTGCTGTCCATGGGGCTTTACGCCCTGTCGCTTGCGCCCGTGACGTGGGTCCTGCTTTCGGAAATATTCCCCAACCGAATCCGGGGCGCAGCCATGTCGGTATCGACATTCTCTTTATGGGCGGCGTGTTTTGTCCTGACCTACACATTCCCGCACCTCAATGAGAGCTTGGGCCCTGCGGGAACGTTTTGGATTTATGCCGCGGTGAGTTGCCTCGGTTTCCTTTTCATCACGACCCGACTCAGAGAGACCAAAGGCAAGACTCTGGAGCAGATCGAACACGAGTTTGTGAAGAGTTAGCAAGGAGTGTGATTCATGCCGAAATTCCAACCTTTTGTCATGGAACGGATGATGTCCAAATTCGAGAAGGAAGTCGATTACAATCTCTCGGAAAGCGGAGTCCATCCGCTGACCCTGAAAGAGCTCTTCCAGGACGATCCGGACGGATTGGCCGGCTTGCTGTCGATTGAAATGGACTATGCTCACGCCAACGGCATTCCGGAGCTGAGAAAGAACATCGCCGCCCTGTATCCCGGCGCGGGTCCTGAGAATGTCCTGGTGACCGTGGGGGCGATCGAAGCCAATTATGACATCCTCTGGGGCCTGCTGTCGGCCGGGGACGAGGTCGTCGTCATGCTGCCGAACTACATGCAGATCTGGGGGCTGGCCAAGAACCTAAATCTTGACCTCAAGACCTTCACCCTGGACGAAAAGAACGGTTGGGCGCCCGATCTCGACGGGCTGAGGAAGGCAGTGACCAAAAGAACGAAATTGATCGCGATCTGCAATCCGAACAATCCGACGGGCTATATTTTAAAGAACGAGGAAATGGAGGCCGTCATCGAAACAGCCCGCCGGGCCGGAGCCTGGATCCTGGCGGACGAGGTGTACGCCGGAGCCGAGCGTTTGGTGGACGACGAGACGCCTTCGTTCTACGGAAAGTACAAGAAAGTCCTGGCCGTCGGCAGCCTGAGCAAGGCATACGGCTTGCCGGGGCTCCGGATCGGCTGGGCCGTCGGCCCGGCCGATATCGTCGACGAGCTTTGGGCGAGGCACGAATATCTGACCTTGAGCGCGACCATGCTTTCGAACCACCTGGCCGCGCACGCCCTGTCGCCCCGCGTCCGGCCTCGCCTCATCCAACGCGCCCGCGGATATATCCGCCGGGGCTTCCCGGTCTTGGAACAATGGATGAACGAACATCGGGAAATCCTCGGCACGATCCCGCCGCAGGCGGCGGCGATCGCATGTGTCCGCTACCGTCTGGACCTCCCTTCCACGAAGTTCGCCGAACGGCTGCGTGAAGAGAAAAAAGTGCTCATCGTACCCGGCGACCATTTCGGCCTGGACCATTTCGTCCGCATCAGCTTCGGCCTGCCTCACGATTATTTGACTCCGGCGCTCGGCCGGATTCACGACTTGATCACGGAATTGCGGAAAGCATGACTCCCATCACTCGAGGAAAGCCGTGAAGATTGTGACGCTGGCCGAGATCAAGGAGATCCTTCCCTTGCTGGATCTCGTCCCTGCCATCGAAGAAGGCTTCGTCGCCTATTCCTCGGGCCGGGCGACCGTTCCTCCGGTCGGAGAATTGATCTTGGACAGGGGCGAAGTCCACATCAAATCCGGCTCTATCGATGGCGACGATTTCTATGTGATCAAGATCGCGTCCGGATTCTACGACAATCCCTCCCTGGGCCTGGCGTCGGGCAACGGCTGCATGCTGCTCTTCAAGCAGCAAACCGGCGAACCCGCCGGCATATTGCTTGACGAAGGCCTTCTGACCGATGTCCGCACCGCGGTCGCTGGCGCGGTGGCGGCCAAATACTTGGCGCCTCGCAAGGTCGAGCGTATCGGTATCGTCGGCACCGGCGTCCAAGCCCGGCTTCAGCTCGAGTGGTTGACGCGCATAACGGCCTGCCGAGACGTGCTGGTCTGGGGACGCCGCGCCCCGGCACTTGATACTTACGAACGGGAGATGGAATCCCGCGGTTTTTCGGTTGAAGCCACGTTGGATGCCGCCGCGATCCTCGAAAGCTGCAACCTTGTTGTTACGGTGACCCCATCGAAAACGCCTCTCCTTTCGGCCGCCGACCTGCGGCCTGGAATCCATATCACCGCCGTCGGCTCCGACACGCCGGATAAGCAGGAGCTCGATCCGGCGATCCTGGCCAAGGCCGATGTGGTCGTCGCCGACAGCCTTTCGCAGTGCCGGCTTCGGGGAGAGATCCATAAAGCGCTCGAAGCGGGCCGGATCCGGGAAGACCGATGTGTCGAACTGGGAGCCGTCATCTCCGGCAAGGCGAGGGGGCGGACGTCGGAAAGCCAGATCACCGTCGCCGATCTAACCGGGGTTGCCGTTCAGGACATCAAGATCGCAACCGCGGTCTATCGGGCGCTGCAATGATGCGGGGTCAAACCTACTCTTTTTGCACAATTTTCCTGGGAAAGGTGTAAAAAGAGTAGGTTTGACCCCGATCTTGCCGATATTAAGCATTGATTGCGGGCGGAGAATGTATTATAAAGCTCTAAAGACGATAGGCCTATGCCACGAGCCATCACCCGCCGCGATTTTATCAAGACGGCCCTTGCTGCCTCGGCCGGGCTGACAATCGTCCCGCGCCGCGTGCTAGGCGGCCAGGGTTCTACCCCTCCCAGCGACGAGTTGACAAAAGCCGTCATCGGTGTCGGCGGCATGGGCCGCGGCCATCTTAAATATCCCGGATCCAGGCTCCTGGCCGTCTGCGATGTCGATGAAAATCACCTGAAAACAGCCTTGGAGATCGCCGGATCCGGTGTCCAGGCCTACAAAGATTTTCGCGAAATCCTGGACCGTTCCGATATCGATATCGTTCACATCGTCACGCCGCCCCACTGGCACGCGCTCATCGCAGTCGCCGCCGCAGAAGCGGGCAAAGACATTTGGGGCGAAAAGCCGATGACGCGAACGATTGGCGAAGGGCAAAAAGTCGTCGAGGCGGTCCGGCGGAATGGACGGATTTTCCGGGTGAATACCTGGTTTCGATTCGAAGACCAATTTTATGGCTTCGGGACGACCATTAAGCCGGTCAAGAAGGCCGTTCAAAATGGGCTGTTCGGCTGGCCCCTCAAAGTGACGGTGAGCGGCGTTACCGGTTTTGACTGGAAATTCTACTGGCGGGGCAAAACTTATCTTCCTCCCCAGCCCGTTCCCAAAGAGCTCGATTATGACTTCTGGCTCGGGCCGGCGCCCTATAAGCCCTATCATCCGCACCGCGTCCACGGCACCTTTCGCGGCTACTGGGACTATGACGGCGGGGGCCTCGGCGACATGGGCATGCATTACCTCGACCCGGTTCAATACGTGCTGGATAAGGATGAAACGAGTCCGGTCGAAATCGAAGCGGATTGCCCTCAGCAGCACCCCGACGCCTGCGGGAGCTGGCGGCGGATCAGAATGAAATACGCTGACGGCTGCGAGATAATCCTGGACGGGGAGAACAAGGACCTCCAAGCGCCGTTCATCGAAGGTCCTGACGGCAAGTTATTCAAGGGGTTCAAGTCCGATATTCCCGACCTTGAGCAAAAACTCGCTTCGCTGCCCGACTCAGCGCCGCAGATAATCGATTTTTGCAAGGCGGTCCGGACGAGACAAAAATTCGCCCTGAATGAGGAAAATGGACACCGCTCATGCACTCTCGTCAACCTGGCCAAGATCGCCGTCCGTCTGGGAAGGCCGCTCCGGTTCAATCCATCCGCCCAGCGTTTTATCGAAGATGACGAAGCCAATAGGCTGATTTATGAACCGATGCGGACGCCATGGCATTTGTGAGATGACAGCGAAGATGCCCCAAACAAGATATCGCCACAGCCGTACCAAGAGGCTGATCCTTCTTTTATCGGCGGCGGCATTTCTGTGCGTCTCTGCGGAGGCCGCCAGCAAAACCACCCTCCTCCAAGCCCGAGTCACGGAAATATTGATCAAATTTCCGGCCGGGAATGCCGCTGATAAAAATGCGCTGGCCGCGGCGCTTCTATCCCTCGGATCCGACGGCATCCAGGAAGTCTGCCGGCGCCTCGCCCCTCCGGGCGCGGCCGACGACAGCCTGGCCCGCTACGCCCTCGACGCCGCCGCCGTTTATGCCAGCCGGGCCGGAGCGGAAAAGGACAGGCGCGAGTTCATCGATGCGATTATCGATTCCCTTGACGAGGTGCGGTATTCGGAAATCAAGGCGTTTCTGATTAGCGAGTTACAGCTCGCCGGAAAAGATGAATCCGTGAAAACGCTCGGCCGGTATTTGGAGGATTTGAGGTTGTGCGAGCCGGCTGCCCGGGCGCTGCAGTCCATCCAGACTGCTCGGGCGGAAAAAGTCTTGTTGAACGCCCTCGAAGACGATAACGTAGCCAACCCCATGGCGATCATCATGGCGCTCGGCGAACTGAGGAGTCTGGCGGCCGTCAAAAGGATTTCGGTCTATGCCGGAAGCGGTGACGAAAAAGCGCGTCAGGCAGCGCTGTTCGCCCTGGCCAATATCGGCGATCCGGCCTCTCAGAATATTCTCAGCAGAATTCCCTTGGCCGC